>JAESFI010000149.1_pt1 | contig 42758 bp, 38 predicted proteins | sample 9269361 | NCBI WGS metagenome assembly JAESFI01 (sample SAMN14504119, study PRJNA617095) | algae metagenome | isolation source: Brasilonema angustatum HA4187-MV1 and co-occurring heterotrophs from moss... | place: USA: Manoa Valley, Honolulu, Hawaii | collected 2009-07-20
GAGTACGATTTGGCGTTAAGCGAAGCTCTGCCGTAGGCAATCGCCATTATTGATGGTATAGAAAATAGAGCTATACAAGGTCAGTACCAAGTCGAGCGTTTTACATTTAATTAGGTTGAGCTACTTATCAAGAATTATCTTTACCTAACCAACGTTTGTGGTTAGAAGAGATACAGCAAGGTTTGGGAGTGTGGCAAGGTTCTTACGAGAATATCACAGGTATATGGCTACGTTGGTACGATGCAAACAATCAATGGATACTAACATCTACACAACAAGTTGAACAAGAACGCCTACGAGCCGAGAGACTAGCTGAGTATTTGCGTAGTCAGGGAATTGATCCGGATAACTTGCCTCAAATGTGAAACAATGACTTGTTGGATCTTCAGCATCACAAACATAATTAATTAATAATGCTGGAACAGTTCCGATTTAAGGTAAGCGAGCCACAAGAGTTTAATTGAGTTCTTTTTAGCTGAAATAACAGACAACATATGCTGCAAAATATTCAATTAATCGTATAATTTACAAGGTAAATTCACAGCATTTTGACAAAAAACTTATTCTTCCAATACGAAGTACAGCGGGAACTTTAGTAGCTGTTGGGCTTCATTGAGAGAAATCTGGTGTGTCGGTAGTGAGCAAGGAGCAGCAATTGTTGCGAACAATGCGAGGAGTTGTCCGAAAGGCGGGGAAGCTAAAGCGTATCTTGCCGTTTCATGAACAGTGGTTGGCAAAGTTTGATTTGTTGAGAACTTTGGTGCGACGGGATTTAGAAGCACGCTACAAAGGTTCTGTTTTAGGGAATTTATGGCCTTTGTTGAATCAGCTATCCCAGTTACTGATTTATACTTATGTGTTCTCAATTGTACTAAAAGCAAAGCTAAGTCTCAAAGGTTTTCCAGAAAACAATTTTACCTTTGGTTTGTGGCTATTTGCAGGGTTACTGCCTTGGATTGCTTTTAGTGGTGGTTTGATGCAAGCCTCTACTTCGGTGATAGGACAGCCTAACTTAGTAAAAAAAGTTGTGTTTCCCTTATCTTTGTTACCCCTGGTGCCAATTTTATCAACGTTTATTGAGAGTTCCTTTGGTTTAATGGCGTTGATTTTTTTTGTGGCGGTACAAACTCAGACTTTACATACAACTTTGGCGCTCTTACCGTTGGTTTGGCTACCACAGTTGTTGTTGACAGCAGGATTAGGTTATTTGACAGCAGGACTAACGGTATTTCTGCGAGATATACCGCAGACTTTGGCAGTTATTTTACAGCTTTGGTTGTATCTAACACCAATTGTTTATCCAGCATCGTCCATACCACCAGAATTCCGGGAGTGGGTATTTTGGTTAAATCCTCTGACAGCTATTGCTGAAATTTATCGTGACTTAATTTTAGTCGGACAAGTTAAACATTGGGGCGAGTGGGGAGTTGCTTTTGTGACTTCTACAGTTATATTTTGTTGCGGTTTTTGGGTGTATAAGCGGTTGCGTCCAGCGTTTGCTGACGTGTTATAGCAAAATGCGGCCACTTAACGTTATTATTTTCGCCAGAGTTTACTAAGTTTTATAGCTTAATTGATGATTTCTGATTCAAAATCTTATAAGAGTTTCAGATGTCGTAGGAATATGCGTGTGTGCTATGGGTGAGGAAATTGCAATATCTCTCAAGAATGTCTCAAAGTGCTACAGGCGCTATGCTCGCCCGGTAGATAGGCTCAAAGAAGTTTTACTACCAGGTAAAAACCATGCACAAGAGTTTTGGGCATTGCAGGATATTAACCTCAAGGTTTCTAAGGGAGAAACTGTGGGGATTATAGGTCAAAATGGCTCTGGCAAAAGTACGCTGTTACAAATTATTGCCAAAACGCTGACACCCACTACAGGAGAAGTACACGTCAATGGTCGTGTTTCTGCACTATTAGAGCTTGGTAGTGGGTTTAATCCTGAGTTTACAGGACGGCAGAATGTATTTTTCAACGGGCAAATTCTAGGGTTAACCCGAGAAGAGATAGAAACTAAGTTTGACAATATTGCTACTTTTGCTGAAATTGGCGATTTCATGGAGGAGCCAGTAAAAACCTATTCAAGTGGGATGTTTGTCCGCCTAGCGTTTTCAGTAGCAATCAATGTTAATCCTGAAATCTTGATTGTAGATGAATCATTAGCTGTAGGTGATGGTGTTTTCGTGCATCGCTGCATGGCAAAAATTCGAGATTTTCAAGATGCAGGAGGGACAATTTTATTTGTATCCCATGATGTAGGTGCTGTTTCCCGGCTTTGCACAGAAGCACTCTGGATGAATCAAGGTGTAATAGTAGATACCGGAAAGCCAGCAGAAGTATGCAAACACTATCAAGCTTGGATACATGAAGAAGTCAATAAAAGAACTGCAATACATAATATAGAGTCACAACAACAAGTTTTACAAAATACCACAGAAGAAAAAATTGATATCAATAAAATCACTCATAAAGAATTCAACCCTTTTACAGGAAAGGCATATATTGCATTTAATGGATTTGAAAGATTTGGTACAGGGCGTGCGGAAATTGAAAGTGTGTATTTAATAGATGCAGATAATCAGCCAATTAATTTAGTTTATCCAGGAGATATAGTAAGAGTCAGAATAACCACATTAAGACATGATCAAATTAGAAAACCTAATGTAGGTATAGCTCTTCTCGATAGACTGCGGACTGTTTTATCTGGATGGAGTACTGAATTGATAGATAAAAGCTTTGCCAATTACTGGTTATCTCAATCAGAAATAGGAAGATCTGTAGTTGAATTTGAGTTTGTTTGGCCTCATCTTGTAGGAGGAAGCTATGCTTTCGACATAGCTTTTGGTGATGGACCACACGAAAATTTGGAAATGTTGGATTGGATTCAAAATGCAACTGTAATACAAGCAGCTGTCAAGGATTTTGTAGATGGTATTTTTCAAGTTTCTGGAAGGAAAGTCAGATTATGTGAGGAATCATCATTATGTATAAAAGGATAAACAGTTTTTTCAAATCAAGGCTAGAAATAATGATAAAAAGAACTGTGGATAATTATCTCGTTCAATATTTAGCTCAAGGCTATTTTGATGAACGTATTAAAGAGGTTATGCTAAACCAACATTTAGTTTTTGGTGACCCAAAAAAACTAAACTTATCAGAAACTTGCATTGTTAATAATGCTACATTTAACTTATCTTCTGGAAATATAGTGATTGAGGACTATGTTTTTTTTGGTCATAATGTGAGTTTAATAACCGGAACTCATAATTATAATAAATTTGGTATTGATAGAAGAAATGATTTTCCGAAGCAAGGGAATGATATTATCGTTGAGGAAGGTGCATGGATAGCAAGTAATGCAACAGTACTTGGTCCATGCAGGATTGGAAAGCATTCTGTAATTGGTGCAGGTGCTGTAGTCAAGGGTGATATTCCTAGCTATCACATTGTGGCAGGTATTCCTGCTAAAACAATAAAGGATATCAAACCATTGACTGAGAAAAATTAAAAAAAATTAAATCTTAAATAATAGATAAGTAGATAAGAATGATGGATGCAAATAATCCGAAAATTAACGTCAATGAATTAATGGATAAAATTCGCGAGGAAGTCGCTAGTCGTCCCAGACAACCTCAACAAAGGAACGTAACGACATACAAACCAGAAAATTCCAATGGCACAGGAACACTTCATCATATATTCAATCATCTTAACAATTTGCTTTCTAATGCTGAGTCTAGAGCTATTATCCGCACTCAATGGCCTGAAAACCTTAAAAAATTTCCTTTTAATTTAAGTCAACCTTTACAAAAACTTGCTTTAAAAATACTAAATTTTATCTTCAAAGATCAACGAGAAGTCAATTTTAATGTCATCCGCGCTTTGAAAGAATCTGTGGCACTGAATCAACAGATGACAGAGCAAATAAGAAATTTAAAAATTCAGATGGATGAGCGCTATGATGCTGTGAATACTCGATTCAATGGTATAGAAACTCGTTTACAAGAGATAGATGAGCGTTTAGATATTGTTTGTAACTGTGTTTCAATTATAAATGATGGTTGGGATGATACTAATACCAAGGTAAATAGTTGGAGAACTAGTATACAAGAGCATTTTGATGCTGTAAATAGTCAAAAACAGTTAATAGATGAGCATCTCAAAACTCTAGAAACACAAGTCCAAGGAGGAGATGAGCGTTTGCGTAGTGTGGATACTCGCCTGCAAGGAATCAATGAACAGCTAAATGCTGTAAGTACTCGTGTAGAAAACCTGGATACGCATCATCAAACAAACGATAACTATCTGAAAAATGATTTTATGCAGCAAAAGCGTATAATAAGCATGTTTTTGGAAGAAGCACACAAACGATTACCAGAACCTTTTAACCAAGAACAGTTGAAAGCTTTTGCTAATGAAGAACAACATTCACTTGATGCTTTTTATGTAGCTTTTGAAGACCAGTTTCGAGGTAGCCGTGAAGATATTTTTAACAAGTTAAAAGTTTACTTACCCTTAATTCAAGAAGCAAAGGTTGGTACACCAGACTTACCTATTTTGGATGTGGGTTGTGGACGCGGCGAATGGTTGGAGTTGCTGGGTGACTCTGGATACACAGCAAGGGGTATTGACATCAATCGAGTCATGATAGAACAGTCTAAAGCCAGAGGACTGGAAGTAATGGAATCAGACGTCATTGCATATCTGCACTCTTTACCAGATAGAAGTTTAGGTGCAGTCACTGGGTTCCACATTATAGAGCATTTGCCATTTGAAGTCTTGATTAAATTGTTTGATGAAACTGTCAGGGTTCTTAGTCCTGGAGGTCTTGCTATTTTTGAAACACCCAACCCGGAGAATATATTAGTAGCTACTCATACATTTTATGTAGATCCAACTCATCGCAATCCCTTGCCCAGTACCATGATAAAGTTTACAGCCCAGGCTCGCGGTCTGTCCAAAGTCACAATTATGAAGCTTAATTCTTATCCAGAAGATCAAAAATTGAGTGGTTCTCCCATAGTTGAACGCTTAAATAGTTTCTTTTATGGTTCACAAGACTATGCTGTGATTGGGTACAAAAATGAGTAGGAACAAAATATTTTTGTAATACAACGGAATAGCATAACTCAAGTACTAAACTCGGCTGAAATGTTCATATAAAATAATACATTCTCGCAATTCCCTATTATTAGGATATTAACTGTGACTAGGATTGCTATTTTAACCCCGTGTCTTGTAGATGGAGATGCAGTCGGTAATGATGTTATAGCAATGCAGAAATCTCTCATGAAAAATGGGTATGAAGCCCAGATATTTGTAGAGGGAGGAAGCTTTGATAAACATCAAATCAAACATATAAAAGATATCAGAAACTTTTTACAGAAAAAATCTGATGTCTTAATTTATCACTATTCTGTAGGTTGGGAGTTTGCTCTTAATCTTTTAAGAGAAATAAATTGTAAAAAGGTGGTAAGATACCACAATGTGACGCCAGCAAAATTTTATGAAAATATTAACGCAGAATATACAGTTGTTTGTAGAGACGGACGAGAACAACTGAAATATATTGCTGCTATACAAGACATATTTTACCTACCGGCTTCCGAATATAATGCTTCTGAATTATATTCCCTAAAAATTCCTCAAGAAAATGTTGTGGTATTGCCTCCTTTCCATCATATTCAAGATTTGCAATATATAGATGCAGACCTTAGTGTTTTAGATAGATACATAGATGGCACAGTCAATATTTTAATGGTTGGTCGTTTAGCACCAAATAAAGGACACGCTACACTGATTGACGCTTTTGATATTTACCACAATACCTACAATCCACACAGTCGTCTTTTCATCGTTGGAAAAGAAGATGAACGCTTAAAAGACTATAGTAATTTGATTCATCAAAAAGTAAACGATGTCGGTTTACAAGATTCAGTCGTCTTTACAGGAGGAGTTTCTAATGAAGCTCTAAAAGCCTACTATCTTGTCTCCAATGTTTTTCTGATGACAAGTGAACATGAGGGGTTTTGTGTACCACTGGTAGAAGCTATGGCAATGAAACTGCCAATAGTAGCTTATGGTTCAACTGCTATTCCTTACACGGTAGGAAAAGCAGGTTTGGTTTGGGATCAGCCAGATCCTTATTTATTAGCTGGATCGATAGACTGTATCGCTCGGGACGAAGTCGTTAGTGCCAATCTAGGTGAACTAGGATGGCTGCGATACAATGAAGCTTTTACAAATGAACGGATCGAAACAAAGTTTATAGAAATTATCAAAAACATAGAATGAAAAAGGTTGCAATTGTTGTTCAACGATGGCATGAAAGCATAGTAGGCGGGTCAGAAGCTTTAGCATGGCAATATGCCACTTTATTGAGTGATGAATACAAAGTTGATGTCCTGACAACAACAGCATTAGAGTATACAAGCTGGGCTAATGTCCTACCTGCGGGTTCTGAGGCAAAGCAAGATATCAACATTTATCGCTTCCCAGTAACTATAGGACGAAGTAACTACTGGCACAATTTACATGCAAGACTTTTACGAGAGTTTCATTACCGCAAGCATATTCAATTAAAGAATAGCAAACTCATACCTTGGAATATTGCACTTCAAGAAGAGTTTATTCGCCGTCAAGGTCCCTACTCAGAACCCCTGCTATCTTTTTTAAAAGAGCGGTGTCATGACTACGAAGCTATTATATTTACAACTTATCTTTATCCAACCACTTACTTTGGAGTCACTCAGGTTCCCTTAGCCAAGGTTCTACTAGTACCAACACTTCATGATGAACCACTGGCATACTTAACCGCTTATAAGCATATGTATGAAAATGTTCGCGGTTGGATATGGTTGACAAATGCTGAAAAAGTACTTGGAGAAAAGTTATGGGGAGAATTGCCAGGTAGTGTTGTATCTATGGCAGTTGAAACATTACCTTGTAGTCCTTTTCAAGCTGAATATCCATATTTACTTTACTGTGGTCGTATTGATCCAAGTAAAGGATGTAGCGACTTAATAAATTTCTTCATTGAATTTAAGAAAAGTTACCCATCGAACCTGCGTTTAATTTTGACAGGTAAAGCTGAAATAGAAATACCATCTCGTCCAGATATTGAATTTCGTGGATTTGTTTCAGCCGAAGAAAAATTCCAACTCATGGCTGGGGCTTCTATTTTTGTTATGCCTTCACCTTATGAAAGTTTTAGCATAGTCACTTTGGAGGCTATGGCTCAACGTACACCAGTATTAGTCAATGGCTGTTGTCAAGTTTTAGTTGAACATGTTGTACGTAGTGGGTGTGGTCAAATTTACCACGATTACGCGGGCTTTAGTGAAGGAATACAACAAATCATGGCACAGGAACATAAGTCAAGTAAAATGGGTCACATAGCCAGGAAATATGTGGTAGAAAATTATGCTTTTGGCAGTGTGAAAAAGAATCTTTCAGAAACTATTAAAAAATATATCTAACAGAGTCACATATAGGACTCTTATTTGATTTTTGCGAAGCTTCGTGCATCTTTATTGCCTGTTCCCTGTTGGCTCTTTTTACAAGTCATTCAGGGATAAAATCGGATTGCTATATTTATTTTTGTCAATTTTTTTCAAAAAGAGTCTAGTTTTCGGGAAAAGGCTAGTTTTCTAGTGGTTTTATAAACCAGTTGCTTTTTCTCTATTAATAATGAGTTCCAGAATAAATTGACATTCTAATTTTTTTTGGTATAACTATATACTTAAACACGGCTGAAAAAATATTGGTTAGAGTTACTGCCTTTCAGCAGTTTCCTCATAACTTCAGATTTGACTGAACGGTTTCTATTTGTGGTGTAGGAGGCTTTGTCATGAAACTTTCTGTAGTTATACCTTGCTATAACGAAATCGGAACAATTGGACAGGTTGTTAAGGCTGTTCAAGCATCTCCAGTTACAGATTGTGAAATCATCATTGTTGATGATTGTTCAACAGATGGTACACAAGAACTTTTAAGAACAAAATTAGAATCGCAGGTTAACCAAGTTATTTATCACTCAAAAAATCGAGGTAAAGGAGCTGCCTTGCGTACTGGATTTACTGCTGCAACTGGTGATATTGTCATTGTTCAAGATGCTGATTTGGAGTATGACCCTCAAGAATATCCTATAATGATTCGACCTATTTTACACAACAAGGCTGATGTCGTATTCGGCTCTCGTTTTCAAAGTGGTAGGCCTCATAGAGTTGTGTACTATTGGCATAGGATAGGAAATGGATTTCTGACAATGTTGTCTAATATGTTTACAAATATCAACATAACAGATATGGAAACATGTTATAAAGCGTTTCGACGGGAAGTGATTCAATCTATCAAAATAGAAGAAAATCGTTCAAGGGCTAAGTGGGATCATCAAACAAGTGACAGACGAAAAAGGTCAACCTCTCAATTCAATAATAAGTAGAACGGCGCAAAAAAACCGAAGTATGTAACGGAAAGTAAAGTTGCCCAAAAAGCTCTTCTCTTCTGCCTTCTGCCCTCTGCCTCCTGCCTTGTCATAACGACAATTTTCAACACCGACCTACTTATCAGTTCAACCTGGTTATGAAAAAGTTCTTAAAACTTATTTAGAAAATACAGGTATATCAAGCTGGTATGGTTACCAGTCTGCACTTGAAAAAGGCGAAACGCGTGTAAGAGGAATATTCTACAACAGCAATAATCAGGCATTTCAAGAGGTGCGTCTTGATGTTTCTGGTATCACAAAAAAATATGAAATCGCTAATGTAATTAGTTCTATTTCATTTCCTAAAGAAATAGGTACGTACAAACTTACATTTGATTTGATAGCTGAAGGAGTCGGTGAGTTTCCAAAAAACAATAATATCAACAGTTCTTATACAATCACGGTAATAGTTGGAGAAAAACGCCACTTTTATCAAGAAATACAAGTCTTAAAACCATTCAAATCTGGTAAGGTTAGGGAGATAGTAAAAATTCCAGTAATAGTAAAAAATATTAGTGATTTTACATGGCAGAACGCAAGTGCTCATCCTGTGAATCTTGCCTATCACTGGTTAGATGCTAATGGTAAAGTTATTGTTTTTAAAGGTGAGCGTACTCCTTTAGCAAAAAGTGTGGCTGTACAAAGCTTCCAAAAGTTCAACGCAACTATCAAATTTCCTGATCAGCCTGGAAAATATTACTTAGCTTTGACAATGGTTCAAGAGGGTGTGGCTTGGTTTAGTGATCAAAATACAACTTTTCTAAAAATTCCTATAGAAGTTGTCGCTCAGTAGTGTAAAAAAATAAAACAAGCTCCTCAAAAAACTTATTTTTAAAAAGTCTTTATTACTGTAAGAACTGACTCACTTAATCATGTAAAATTTTTTACATATTATACGTATACAGCAAGGAAATATTTGTGACACTACAAGAATTGAGTTTATTACTGATGTCAGTCATCGCTAGTGTAGCAGGTCAATTTTTTTTAAAAACAGGAGCACTCAAATTAGGCAAAGTTCATGTAGGGAATGTAGTTGCTCATATTCTCAGCATCTTGACAACGCCTGAACTTTTAGTAGGGCTAAGTTGCTACGCTTTAGGTGCTCTGGCTTATATTTTACTTTTAACCAGAGTCAACCTGAGCGTTGCCGGTCCATCTGTTTCTCTGGTTTATGTTTTTTCCGTTATACTGGGTTATTTCATATTAAAAGAACCCATTCCTCTAACTCGTCTTATGGGTTTGAGCTTGATTATAGGTGGAGTTATTTTGGTAGTCTGGAAAAAATAAAACCATTTTACTTCTGTTAGTACAGCATTTCATAAATTTACAACGTATTGAGTAACATACTGCTTAAGCCTAGAAGAACTCAATAACGCTATAAACTTCTTGTGAAATCTTGTACTTGGTTTTTCCAAACACATCCTCTGCTTTCACAAGCACAATGGTAAATCAATGACTAAAAAAGCCCTGATTACTGGACTCACTGGACAAGACGGTTCTTATCTTGCGGAACTTCTTTTATCCAAAGGCTACCAAGTCTTTGGTTTAGTCCGTCGTTCTAGCACAAGTAACTTGGAACGTGTCAGCCATCTGTTCAACCAGATTCAAATTGTCTCTGGCGATCTGCTGGATCAAACTTCGCTAATGGATGTCGTCGCCGAAACTCAACCAGACGAAATTTACAACCTCGCCTCCCAAAGCTACGTCCCCCTTTCTTGGACACAACCAGCTCTGACTGCTGAATATACTGCTCTCGGTGTCTCTCGCCTGCTAGAATCGATCCGTCGCTGCAAACCAGATGCTAAATTCTACCAAGCCTCTAGTAGCGAAGTTTTTGGTCAACCTGACGAATCACCCCAAACCGAACGCACCGCCTTTCGCCCTCGTAATCCCTACGGTGTCGCCAAAGCATACGCCCACTGGATGACTATCAACTATCGCCAACAATATAACCTTTACGCCTGCTGTGGTATAACTTATACCCATGAATCACCGCGACGTGGTACTGAATTTGTGTTTCGGAAAATTACTCAAGCAGCTGCCACTGTAAAACTTGGTCTAGCTAATGAACTAAAATTAGGCAACCTTGATGCTCGTCGTGACTGGTGCTACTCCAAAGATGCTGTTTATGCTATGTGGCTAATGTTGCAGCAAGAACAACCTGATGACTATATCATAGCAAGTGGTGAAACGCACTCGGTTAGACAACTCGTTGAATGTGCTTTTAGCTGTGTTGGACTCAATTGGGAAGATTACATTTGCGTTGATCCAGCATTCTACCGCCCTGATGAACCAGTGCAGTTGGTTGGTTGCATTGATAAAATTAAGAGCAGACTTGGTTGGGAACTTCAGTCCTCTTTTAAGGAATTGGTGGAGTTAATGGTTGATTATGACCTGAAACAACTAAACGAAAATAAGTAATTGCATAATATGAATTCAGAACCAGAAATTTCACCATTTGCTGCAAGTTTTTTACCTGGTGTTAACATCGCAGGTTATGTAAACAGTGAATTTGGTTTGGGCGAAGGGGTGCGTTCAACTATTAGAGCACTCGAAGCAGTTGATATTCCTTTCGTACTTAACAACTGCACTTTCAATACGTTTCATAGAAAATTAGATGATACTTATACAAATTTCTCAGACGATAATCCCCATCCAATTAATATTGTTCATGTGAATGGGGATATGATAAATTTGTTTATGAACTCTGTAGGGATTGAATATTTTAAAAATAAGTACAATATTGGATTGTGGGCATGGGAGCTTCCTGATTTTCCCAAAGAATGGCTAAGAGCATTCAATCTTTTTGATGAAATATGGACTCCCAGCAGTTACAGTGTGGAGGCAATCAGCGAAGCTTACTGCCAAGGGCAGATCGCACCACTATCACCTGTGCCAGTCCTTAAAGTCATGCACAGTATCTCGTTACCACAACCTACAGTAAGTAAACAATCGCTGGGGCTACCAGATAATAAGTTTATTTTTCTGTTGATATTTGATTTTTACAGTGTTTTTGAACGCAAAAATCCTATAGCAGTGATTGAAGCTTTTCAGCGAGCCTTTGGTAAAAATGATCAAGTATTGCTTGTTATTAAATTTTCTAATGCTCACAAGTTCCCTGATAAATATAAACAGTTAAAAGATTTAGTACAAGATTTTAAAAATATAAAAATTATTGATAAATATTTGCTCAAAAATGATGTCAATGCTCTGATTTACCATTGTGATTGTTATGTATCTCTACATCGCTCAGAAGGGTTTGGCTTAACTATTGCTGAGGCTATGTTCTATGGAAAACCAGTCATAGCCACTGCTTACTCTGGAAATACTGACTTTATGAATGTTAATAACAGTTTTCCTGTCAAGTATTCTTTAACTACCTTAACAGAAGATTATGCACATTATAAGAAGGGAAGTACATGGGCAGAACCAGATGTTGAGCATGCAGCATATTTAATGCAACATGTGTTTAAAAATTATGAAGAAGCAAAGCAGATAGGTGCAAAAGCATCTGAAGACATTAGGTCTTGCTTAAGCCCAAAAGTGATTGGTCAAAAGATGAAAAATAGATTGGAATATATAATCCAGAGAAGTAAGAACTTGATAGAAATTTCTCAATTACACACAGAATTTAAACACAAAGATGCAGAAATTGAACGATTAAAAGCTTTAGTTGACTACATGGAAAGAAGCAGTTTTTGGCAACTGAGAAATCAGTGGTTTAAGCTAAAAGGAATATTAAAATCAAAATTCAATTGATGCGTGAATTAGAAAACATAAAACGTCCACACCTACTCATTGTCAGTAATGATGTGGTAGACACTAAAATGGCAGGTCCAGGGATGCGTTACTTGGAATTAGCACGTGTCCTTAGTCAGGATTTGGATGTCACCCTTGCTATCCCCTCGGAAACAACTCTCGAAGTCCCCAATATTAAATTGGTGCGTTACTGGGATGAACGCCCAAAAAGTTTACAAGTGTTGGTGGAAAGCAGTGACATCGCCTTAGTGTCTGGTTACATGGTAGAAAAATTTCCCTTTCTGCACCAGACACAAAAACGCATCATCGTTGACTTGTATGATCCGTTTATTTTAGAAAATTTACACTACCATCTCAACAAGCCGATCGCCGCACAAGAAAGCTTAAACAACCGCGCAGTAGATGTCACCAATAACCTAGCGCGTTTAGGTGATTTTTTCATTTGTGGAAGCGATCGCCAGCGAGATTTTTGGATCGGTTTACTCGCTTCCAATGGACGCATCAACCCGCGCAACTTTGCCAAAGATAGCACCCTGCGTTCTTTAATTGATGTTGTCGGAATTGGCTTTCTTAACCGAGAACCTCGTCCCAATCCTACATTACGCGGTATACATCCTGGATTTCCAGAAGATGCTCGTATTGTACTGTGGGGCGGCGGCATTTGGGACTGGCTCGACCCCCTAACTTTGGTAAAAGCTTGGACTGGTGTGATTGCTGAATACCCACAAGCACGACTCGTATTTTTAGGAACACGTCATCCCAATCCTCAGGTTGCTCCACATAAAATGGCGGAACAAGTTCAAGTGCTTGCTGCTGAAATTGGGGAAAAAGACCGTACCATTTTCTTTTACGAATGGATACCATACGAACAAAGAGAAGCGCTGTTGTGTGAAGCGGACATCGGTGTGACTCTTCATCCCCCACACATCGAAACTCGTTATTCCATTCGCACACGAGTATTAGATTATCTCTGGGCGCGTTTACCTGTACTTGTGAGTGAGGGAGATGTCACGAGTGAATGGGTAAAAGAGTATGGTGTTGGTAAAGCTGTACCACCATTGGATGCGGAAGCAGTGCGAGTGGCGATCGCCCAAATATTAGAACGCCCCAAATCATCTTGGGCTTCAGCATTTGAACCCTTACGCGACTCCTTAAATTGGTCACAAGTCGTCGAACCTCTGCGGCGCTACTGTTTACAGCCAGAGTACGCACCTGACCGACAAACACGTAAACTCGTCACCCCGACCGTAGTAAAACGTGGTAAATTAGCCCGAGTCATTGAAATTTGGCGTACTGAGGGAAGTCGCGAACTTCTGCAACGCATCGGGAAAAAGTTTCGGCGGTAACTAAGCAATTCAAATTTAAAAAATCTAAAAGTCAATAGAAGCTACTAACTTGACATAAGTATATAGCAATCCTAAACCATTAGTGAAGTTCTCTTTTCTCTCTTTTCTTGGCGTCCTTGGCGACTTGGCGGTTCGTTCAAATTATGAAAATTCTGCACGTTACTCAAGGTTATACCCCAGCAATTGGGGGTACAGAATTGCTCATTCAACGAATTTCTGAAGAATTAGTTGAGCAATTTGGCGATGAAGTCACTGTTTTCACGACAAATTGCTTCAATGGAGAAGGTTTTTTTAATCCAAAGCTACCACGTTTACAACCAGGTGAAGAAGAAATCAACGGTGTCAAAGTGCGGCGGTTTCCAGTCAATAGCCGAATCAGCCAAATGTTTCGATTTCCTCAAAAAGTTGCTTATCGTCTACACTTACCATTCAACGAGCATTTAAGAACAATAGCAGGAGGACCAATCATTCCTGGGTTAAAAAAAGCTATCCAAGAATTTCCGGCTGATATTATTGCTGCTTCATCTTTTCCATTACTACATATGTACGCAGCACTTAACGGTGCAAAACAATCTGGAAGACCATGTATTTTACATGGGGGGATACATCCACAAGATAATTGGGCATTTCAACGCTCTAGAATTTATAGTGCTATTGAGCAATCTACTTATTATTTATCTAATACAAAATACGAGGCAGATTATGTTATTCAACAAGGAGTTTCACCTCAACGTGTAGCTGTCGTGGGAGTTGGAGTTGATCCAGAACCTTTTGCACAAATTTCCTCAACCCAAGCCAAAAAGCATTTCGGTTTTAAAGAACAACCAGTCGTAGGTTTTATTGGACAATTTGGAGGACATAAAGGAGTAGATACTCTTGTACAAGCGATGACACTTGTCTGGCAAAAATTTCCTGATGTGCAGCTTCTATTAGCAGGAGCAAAGACAATGTTTGCAGAAAAAGTAGAAAATATTATTGATCAATTACCAGAGTTATATAAAAAGCAAGTCAAGCTTTTTTATAACTTTTCTAATCAGGAAAAACCTCTCTTATTTTCTGCCGTAGATGTGTTTGCTTATCCTTCTGGTTTTGAGTCTTTTGGAATTGCATTTTTAGAAGCTTGGGCTGCGAGTAAACCTGTGATTGGTTGTCGCGCTGGAGCAATACCTTGGGTGATAGATGAGGGAAGAGATGGGCTTTTGGTAGATTATAAGAACCAGGAAATGCTGGCAGAAGCAATTATAGATTTATTAAAAAACTCTTCTTGGGCAAAAACTTTGGGTAATGCTGGTCGTGAAAAAGTCTTATCAAGATACACTTGGAGTAAAGTTGCTCAAAAGTTTAGAGAAGTTTATGTTGAAGCTATGAGATGACATGGAATATAAAATGAGTACTAGCGGACAATCAAATCATTAGCCCTGTTAAGCGTTCCCTAAACTTCAGTACCTATTGCCAGCCGAACCCCCCAGAATAAGATTAAAATTGCGATCGCCAGCCAATCACCTCTTCTCAATCGTAAATGGTGCCATTGCACACGATGTTCACTAGGAGTTGTAAACCCTCGCACCGTCATTGCACTTGCCATTTGCTCTGCTCTAAGTAGCAAATTTTCCAACAGGCGTTCTGCAACCAACATCCAAACTTTAACGGCTCCTTTCAATCCTAACTTTTTCCAATTAATAGCCCTTGTCATCACAGAACGAACTAAATTCTGGATTTCTTCTAAAACCAGGGGAATAAACCGCAAAGACAAAGTTAAAGTTAAAGTTATTTCCGTCACAGGTAACTTCAACCGTCGCAAGGGTTGCATTAAACTTTCTATAGCCGCGGTGATTTCCTCTGTTGCGGTTGTCAACAGATACAGATTGCAACTGTAGATCAGGGTAAACCACATCGTACTCACACTGATTGCCAAATCCAATGAACGCCGAGTCACCTTAACTGGGCCTTTGTCAAACAGCACATACTTATAATCTTGCTGCTTATTGGCGGACATTGGTGCTGGAGTAGACTGAGTAGAAGCTGATTGTTCTGTTAAAACTTGTTGGTTATTCGGCAGGCGCGGTTGATATTTGATACCAAGCCCATCAGGAGTGATAGCTATAACGACCAAAATAAAAAAGCAGAATGTCAACAGCCAGCCCATTTGCTGCTGCCAAACTCTTCGGGGGATTCGCGCTATTAAAGTAGCAAAAATCAACAGTACCACCAACAGCACGCGCCATAAGTTATTGGCAAAAATGTAAGTTGTCAAAAAGCTCATCAACCAGATCAACTTGACTCGTGGATCGAGTTTATGTAACCAAGTTTGAGGTTGTTCTAAGTAAAGCCCAATTGGCAGCGATCGCAGTAAATCCATAAAAAAGGTAAAAGTTAAAAGGCAAAAGGCAAAAGGCAAAATTTCTTATCTTTTACCTTTTTACCCTTCGGGAACGCCCGTCGCCTAGGTCGGGAAAACGCCACATGCTACCCTATGGCTGACGCCACGCCTTACGGCTATCGGGAAGCCCTTCGGGTTCGGGGGTTCGCAATCGACGGGAACCGCCAAGACCGCGACCCCCTCACCGCCTCCGGGCGTCTAAGCCTGTGAAACCCGTCCAACGTAGTGGCTCCCCTCCTGCAGCGCTGGCTCACTTTATTACACGCGGGTAGCCCGATTTGCATTAGTACCTTCGACTTCACGGGCTTTTTTACTCCGCCATAAAATACGGATAGGAGTTCCTTGAAAGCCCAAATGTTGGCGAAATTGTCGCTCGATATAGCGCCGGTAGTTATCGTTAAAGCGTTTGGAATCGTTGACAAACAATGCTATTGTAGGCGGTTGACTACTAACTTGTGTGCCATAGTAAATTTTGCCTTGGCGTCCAGCACGAGAGACTGTCGGCGAGTGCCAACCTATTGCTTCTTCCAAAACTTCGTTGATCACCGCTGTACTCACACGACGTTTGTGTGACTCGGCTGCTTTATCAACCAATTCCAAAATTTTTTCTACCCGTTGTCCAGTCAAGGCGCTGACAAAAATCATTTCTGCCCATTCAGTAAAATGCAGTCGTTCTTGCAGATGTTTTTCGTAATCATATATGGTGTAAGAGTCTTTTTCGACAGCATCCCACTTATTGACCACAATAATACAAGCTCGACCTTCTTCAGTAATCCGCCCAATTAATTTTTGGTCTTGCTCGGTGACACCATCAAGGGCATCTATCACCAATAAAACCACATCAGCGCGACGAATTGCTTTAAAGGCACGGTTGATGCTAAAGAATTCCGGACCATATTCTACATTCTTCTTTTTGCGAATTCCTGCCGTATCAATCAAGCGGTAAATTTGCCCGTTTCGTTCTACTACGGTATCAATCGCATCACGGGTTGTACCAGAAATTGGGCTAACAATTGCCCTTGTTTCTCCCACAAAAGTGTTCAATAAACTGGATTTACCCACATTGGGACGTCCCACAATTGCCACTTTAATCTCGTTGGTTTCTGGGACTTCTGGTGTAGCAGGAAGATAGTTAATCAGTACGTCAAGTAAGTCTCCTGTACCACTTCCATGAATAGCAGAGATTGGGAAAGGTTCGCTCAATCCCAATTCCCAAAATTCGGCTGCTTGAATCAAACCTTGTTCTGGGGATTCGCATTTATTGACAGCTAGCAAAACAGGGACTTTTTGTTGTCGCAACCACTCAGCAATTTCTTCGTCAGCGGGTGTTGGTCCTGTGCGACCATCTACTAAAAAAATAGCAACACTTGCCTCTGCTAGGGCTGCCATTGCTTGTTGACGAATCAATGGTAAAAATTCGGTATCATCATTAAAGACTAAACCACCAGTATCAACAACTGTAAAGTCGCGATCGCGCCAGTATGCTGGTTTATAAGTGCGATCGCGCGTCACACCTGGTTGATCATGAACAATAGCAGATTGTTCCTCGGCAAGACGATTGACCAAGGTAGATTTGCCCACATTCGGGCGACCAATAATAGCAACTATAGGAAGACTCATAACCGGATGCACAATGCTCCAAATCTCTATTCTAGCGGTTTTAGCTGATACTATTGTCTGTTGCAGAAAAAACTTGGGTTACTTAGTTCACAGACAATAACTCACTTAAAGGGAAAAGTTTTCTTAACTTTGGGTAAGAAATTCTAATTATTCGTAACTACAATTGCACCAGCAACATTCAAAGCAATTCTGCCTCTTCAAAAACTTGTCTAACTGTTAACTCCAAACCAGGAAGCAGAGTATCTACAATCGGCATATTATCAGTGTAAACTTGAGTATCTTCGACCGAGACAAAGACTTTGATAGTTATTGCTTCTGGATCGACAATCCAAACCCGTGACACCCCAGCATGAAAATAATCTCGTGCTTTGTCTTCAAATTCCTTGATTGTTTGGTCTGAAGAAATAATTTCAATTACCAATTCTGGAGGAACAGGACAAGCTTCATTGCGCTTCCACACTTTAGGTAAACGTTTATAAGAAATATAAGTCAAATCGGGTACAGGTGCCCAATCTTGCCCCTGACGCTTTAAAATAATTGCCCACTCTGAACCGATTCGACCTTTTCCTTGACACCAAGTACGAAGCAAGAGTCCCAGAGTCAACTGTAAAGTCGAATGAAAGAATTTGGGAGACACTTTAGGCACTGCATAACTATCTACAAACTCATAGTTGACATCTCCTTCTGGAAGCGCCAGAAATTCTTCTAAGGTGAGTTTTTTTCTTGTACTTGTCTTAACCATAAGAAGGTTACCTGTCGCTGATAAACATATTTTCAAAGAGAGTTTTGAAAATTTTATCGTTAAATACTTTTCAGATAAGAATAGTTATCTGTTTTTTCACAAACGCCGAATCCCACTTTCCAAACCTTGACAAACACCAGTGAGAAAATTTAAATCTAAAGTATCAATAGTATCGCTGGGTTTATGATAGTTTGGATTTCGCAGATTGGCTGTATCTGTCACCATCATTGCAGGATAACCTTGATCCCAAAAGTGTGCATGATCACTTCGTCGAGTCAGTGGAAGTATTAAACCTCTGTTAGGTACTGGTAGCCAATGGCTAGGTACGCCAACTTTACGAATACTGCGGCTAATAGAAATTAAGTCACGAATTGTGCGCCAATTGCCAATTAAAGCAATAAAATCGCCACGATTTGGGTAAAAGCGTTCTAAAGGAGATGGGTAAGTTTGCGAACCAGGGGTACGATCGCAATAGCCCAACATTTCTAGAGAAATCATTAAGCGTAGCGGCTGGTCTTGTTGTCGCAACTCGGCTGCATACTCAGAAGCACCAGAAGGACCTAGCAACCCGTATTCTTCCATATCAAAAGCCACCAGTTGCAGGGGATATTTTGTTGGAACGGATGCAAAGATTCTTGCCAATTCCAGCAAAACTGCTATACCTGTAGCATTATCATCTGCGCCTGGTGTTCCAGGAACAGCATCATAATGGGCACCAATTAAAATAGGAGGCAAATCTCCCTTTTGGAACTCAGGTTGTGAAGGTAAATTCAAAATGAGGTTTTGACAAGTTTTGCTCCTGACTTTAAAGGTGTGGATTTCCACACTTCCCCATTGAGCAAATTGTTGACGAATGTATTCTTGGACAAAGAAATGTCCAGCAGTAGCAAGATAGGGATCGCGATCGCGGGCTATCGAGGTGAGGTGATTTTCGATATTGTTCTTTAGATTCACAAATTAACTAACAAGGAACACTGTTTGACCATGTAATTCTCAACAGCAAGATACAATAAATCAAGCATTAGATCTAAACAAATTAATTTATAAGACACTACAGGAGAACAAAAACGCATGGGCAAGGTAGTCGGCATTGACTTGGGTACAACCAACTCAGTAGTTGCCGTCATGGAGGGTGGCAAGCCGGTGGTGATTGCCAATGCAGAAGGAATGCGAACGACTCCCTCCGTAGTTGGCTTCACCAAAGAAGGCGAAAGAGTTGTTGGGCAAATGGCACGACGCCAAACCCTCCTCAACCCACAAGATACCTTTTTCGCAGTTAAACGCTTCATTGGGCGTAGGTATGGTGAACTCAGCCCAGATTCTAAGCGAATCCCATATACTATCCGCAAAGATGAGGTTGGTAACATTAAAATTTCTTGTCCTCGTCTAAATAAAGATTTTGCTCCAGAAGAAATTTCCGCAATGGTGCTAAAGAAACTGGCAGAGGACGCCAGTAAGTACCTGGGTGATCCAGTGACAGGCGCAGTAATCACCGTTCCTGCTTATTTTAATGATTCTCAGCGACAAGCAACACGAGATGCTGGTAGAATAGCAGGTTTGGAAGTGCTGCGAATTCTCAATGAACCGACAGCCGCTTCTTTGGCTTACGGATTGGATCGCGGCAGCACTGAAACTATATTAGTCTTTGACTTGGGTGGTGGCACGTTTGATGTGTCGATTTTAGACGTTGGAGATGGAGTGTTTGAAGTCAGATCCACTAGTGGAGACACGCAACTCGGTGGTAATGATTTTGACAAAAAAATAGTAAATTGGCTGGCAGAAAAATTTTTGGAAACTGAGGGGGTAGATTTAAGACGCGATCGCTCAGCTTTACAACGTTTGTTAGAAGCCGCGGAAAAAGCCAAAATCGAACTTTCCTCTGTTAGCGTCACCGATATTAACTTACCTTTCATCGCTGCTGATCAAGAAGGTCCAAAACATCTCGAAACTCGTTTGACTCGTTCTGAGTTTGAAGGTTTGTCTGATGATTTACTTGGACGCGTACGCCTTCCAGTCAAACGCGCTATGAAAGACGCTGGTTTAACACCTGCAGATATTGATGAAGTTGTGCTAGTTGGTGGTGCTACGCGTATGCCAATGATACAGCAGCTTGTGCGGGCAATGATTGGCAAACAACCCAACCAAAACGTCAATCCAGATGAAGTTGTGGCGGTAGGTGCAGCAATACAAGCGGGTATTCTTGCTGGTGAACTAAAAGATGTCCTGCTGTTGGATGTCACACCCCTGTCTTTAGGATTAGAAACCGTCAACGGCGTCATGAAAAAACTGATTCCCCGCAACACCACCATACCAGTACGCCGCTCTGATATTTTTTCCACATCAGAAAATAATCAAAATACAGTGGAAGTTCACGTCGCCCAAGGCGAACGCGAGATGGCAGTAGATAATAAGTCTCTGGGACGGTTTAAACTGTATGGTATTCCCCCAGCACCACGTGGTATTCCGCAAATACAAGTATCATTTGATATAGATGCTAACGGGATTTTACAGGTGACAGCTCTGGATAGAACCACAGGTAGAGAACAGAGTATTACAGTTCAAGGTGCTTCTACCTTGAGCGAAGGGGAAATCAGGCAAGCAATTCAAGATGCTGAAAGATACGCTGAAATTGACAGAGAACGCAAAGAACGGGTAGAAAAACGCACTCGTGCTGATTCATTGATTGGACAAGCAGAACGACAACTCAGAGAAGTAGCGTTGGATTTTGGGATGCAACTTGCTCGCAGCCGCCGCCAAAGAATTGATAATATCTGCCGAGAACTGCGCGAGAGTTTGAAAGAAAATGATGACAGAGGCATTGACCAAGCTTACGCCGACTTGCAAGATGCTTTGTATGAGCTAAATCGTGAGATCCGCCAGTACTACGTTGATGATGAAGAAGATGACTTGTTTGGTACTATCCGTGAAATCTTCACTGGCGAAAAAGACCGAGATTCTCCTGGAGGAAGCCGCCCAAGAGGCGATAATCGCGAATTCCAAAGGGATACATACCGCGATTCCCTCGGAGGAAGCCGCCCAAGAGGCGATGGTCGCAGCGATTATTATGACAAAGACTATGACAGAGATTATAACAAGGACTACAACAGAGATTATGACAGGAGAGGTCGTTCCTCTGATAAGAGCGAGTATTCACGCAAACCCCGTCCTAGCTACCAGGAGAACTGGGATGATGACGATGATAATTGGTTATAACGTCTGATAGAAATTAAGGCGGGAAACCCCGCCCCTAGTACCTCAAAAAAAGTATTAACAGATAAAAGAAACCGAAAAAAAAGGTTGATTTTAAATTCGGATTTAGTAGTTTGTAAGAGGTAATAGGTAATTAGTTAGTCGTTAAAGAATTAATGAATAGCCAGTAAAAAAGTTAAAATTTAAAACTTAAAGATAAATAGCTGAAACTATGCCAAATTTGCAGAATTTTCGGGATTACTACGAGATTTTAGGAGTAACGAAAGATGCGTCCAATGAAGATCTCAAAAAGAACTATCGACGGTTAGCGCGTCAGTATCACCCAGACCTCAATCCAGGAAACAAAGCAGCAGAAGAAAAATTTAAAGATATCGGAGAGGCTTATGAAGTTCTTTCTGATACAGCTAAACGGGCGCAATACGACCAATTTAGTCGTTTTTGGAAACAAAAAGGTTTTGACAAACAAGCAGCATCACGAGAGAACGGCTGGAATCGTACAAACGGTCGTACGCGCAATCAAGAGGTAGATCCTGGTAGATATTCTGATTTTGATAGTTTTATCAATCAAGTCATAGGTGTCGGTGTTCGCAAAGACACCAAAAATGGAACTTCCACAACTGGAGTGGAGAGTGATCCCTTTAGTTCCACAAACAGAAAAGTTCAATACACAGTAAATTCTCGCCCCACTCGCCGAGATATAGAAGCAAGACTAACGTTACCATTGGAAAAAGCATACAAAGGTGGAAGCGAGAGGATTCGGCTTGAAGATGGGCGATCGCTCGAAGTCAATATGCCTCCTGGTATGGTCACAGGTCAAACCATCCGCCTGAAAAACCAAGGTATCAATGATGGCGATTTATACTTAAAAATTACAGTAAACCCTCATTATTTATTTAAAATAGAAGGCTCCAATGTTTTTTGTCAGGTTCCAGTCACTCCCACCGAAGCAGTTTTAGGAGGACAGATAGAAGCGCCAACCTTAGACGGACCAGTAAAAATGTCTATTCCCCCTGGTGTACGTTCAGGTCAACGCTTCCGTCTTGCCAACAAAGGTTACCCCAAGGAAAACGGTGAACGTGGTGACCAATTGGTAGAAATTCAGATCGTAGCCCCAAAAAATATTACTGACCAAGAACGTGAACTCTACGAAAAGTTACGACAGATAGAAACCTTTAAACCCCGCGCCGATTTGGTAAAATAGCGATGATCAATCGTTATTGTTGGTAGTCGTTTTTGACAACTGACAACCAACAACCAATCACAGACTCGTGACGGCTTTAAACTGCTGAGGGAATAATTAGGTTTAGAATATTAGAAAAAACGTTTAGCTAGGTGAGTGAAACGGCTGTGAATCAAAATGGGGCAATGCCACAAAGCAGCAAACCAACCTATTACTCCCTTCTAGGACTGCATCCCTCAGCATCGGTAATTGAAATCCGTCGTGCTTACCGAGAATTGAGCAAGCACTATCATCCAGATACGACAAAATTACCCACTGCTGTAGCAACTGCCAAATTTCAGCAACTTAACGAGGCGTACGCTACCCTAAGCAGCCCAGAACGACGGCTTAGCTACGACCTTAAAATTGGCTATTCCCGCTTTGGAGTCATCCAACCACCCCTCGACTTGAACCACCCAGTTTCCTATTCTTACGACTGGTCTAAATCAGCTTACCTTGACGCAAGCGATCGCCCACTCAGCGCTGGTGAAATCTTTGCTTTATTTATTCTAGGATTAACCCTTTTGGGTTGTTTGTTGTTGGCGATCGCGATCGGCTTAACTCGTGGTGAAGGTGCTTTTCAAACAGAACTACTACACACCTCAGCAATACAACAACCCAATACCAGTATTTCTCAACCAAGTATCCCTTCAGAAATTCCAAATAAAAAATAAAATTTTAACTTTTTACAATTGACTATTTACTGAAATTATGCGTCTTCCTCCCCCGGAAACACCGTTATACAACCATCCCCTCCCCCAAATTGAATATTGGTTGAGAGAGCAAGGCTGTGAACGAGATGAAAAACAACTGCATTGCTGGCGGCTACAGCGATCTACTTGGCAAGCAGAACTCTCGCTAGATATTGAGCAAATCATCGTGCGATATCTCCAAGCCGGAGATGATGGACAAGATATCCAACGTGCTTTCAAGTATTCTCTGAGTCGAGAGGACATAGAAGGGGCTGTTTTTTCCGGACCATAACAAGAAGGATACAGGAGATCAAGGAGTGTGGGAGTGCGGAAAATATCTCTCCTTCCCTCTTTCCCTCCTCGCCTCCTTTTCTCCTCATCCCCTCTTCTCACACTTTGCCAAACCTACGCTCTCGTTGCTGATAAGCGCATAGGGCGCGATAAAATTCATTGCGGTTAAAATCAGGCCACAAAGCTTCTGTTATATAAATTTCTGCATAAGCGATTTGCCAGAGAAGGAAATTCGAGATCCGCATTTCCCCACTTGTACGAATTAATAAATCTGGGTCACAAACGCCTTCTGTGTAGAGGTGACGTTCAAATGTTGCCTCATCAATTTCATCTGGTTGAAGCAAACCTTGCTGTGCTTTCTGAGCTATTGTACGGCACGCCTGTAAAATCTCCTGTCTACCTCCGTAATTGGTTGCGACTGTGAATTTTATACCGTGATTGTTTCTTGTTTCTTCCATTGAATGAGAGATTTCTTTTTGAAGCCCAACAGGTAAAACGCTCAAATTACCCACAAATCTAATTTGAACATTCTCCTTCATCATTTCCCGCAGTTCTTGGCGCAAAACTCGCTGAAATAAAGTCATCAAAAAATCGACTTCTTCGGTCGGTCTTCCCCAGTTCTCAGTTGAAAAAGCATAAGCTGTTAGCGCCCCAATTCCCCAATCATCACAACAACGTAGTAAATTTTTCAGCGCATCTACACCAGCTTTATGACCCATAATCCGGGGAAGACCTTGACGCTTAGCCCATCGACCATTGCCATCCATAATGACTGCAACGTGTCTGGGCAAGAATTCTTGTTTCAAGTCAGAGGGCAAATCTCGTAGTTCAGTGTGTTGTGCTGTCATTTTTTATCTCGTCGCGAAGCGGTCGATGGTAATCCGAGTAAACGTGAAATGAGTGCTAGTACCTTACTACGAATTTGACGACCCAAACTTAACAAACCAGGAGCACCAGGTTCCCGATCCACATTTGGGGAAAAGCGAGTATCGAGAGACTCTTTGAGCTTTGTGATGGTCAGCGGTCTATTTAAGGTTCCTCGTTCCGCTAAGGAAATAGAACCCGTTTCTTCTGATACAACGACACAAATGCAATTTTCGACCCGCTCAGTAATTCCCATCGCCGCTCGGTGGCGTGTTCCCAACTGACGTGAGGCTGTGCGTCCCGATAGCGGTAAAATTATACCTGATGCCACAATCCGTGAGCCACGAATTAACGTCGCCCCATCGTGTAATAAAGTTTTCGGCTGAAAAATTGTCTGTATAAGTTCTTTTGACACTTCGGCATTCAGCTTTACTCCTGGCACAGAAAAATCCCGCTCATCCATAGGACCAGTGGTTTCCAAAATGAGCAAAGCTCCAATTCGATTTTTTGACAGTTCTCTAACAGCATCAACAATTTCATCAATGACACTATTGTATTTGGGAACCGCCAGACGGGACGGTTGAAACAACTGCTGGAATTCACCACGTCCTAATTGTTCCAAAAATCGTCGGAACTCTGATTGGAGAGCAACCGCCATTGCCACAGCACAGCCAATTACTAACTTTTCCAGTACAAAGTTCAGCAGTAGTAGATGCAATCTGCTGCTGATTGCTGATGCGAGCATCAGAACAATAAATCCTCTAACCATCCACAATGTTCGGCGCTCACTAATAATAATAAGTATCATGTACGTGAGCGCTAGTACTAACCCAATATCCAGAGTCCCAATCAGCAAGGACTGTGACCTTCCTAGGTTTGTCAGCCATTGCGTCCACCAATCTCCCATGACTCTGGATTTAACCTTTTGCCTCTAATAAAGTAAGTCAACAGTTAACAGCTCATAGCGTGATTAATTAATAAACGCCACTTGCGTGCCTTCTACAGTCTACTGGCACGGGCTTTGCTTCTAAGCATTGCTTCTGTGTTCACGTGCCTCCTCTAGCAGGAGTTAACACGCTACGCGAAAGGACGCTTGTGCTTATGCTTTTGGCGTGCACTTGCGGCTAGGGCAGTTGCGCGACTGTCAGAAAATCCGCAAGGGCGCACTGCCTAATACCACGGCGATCTTTGGAGAAAACCTCCAAGGACGCAGTGGCTCCTAATAACTAGCTTTTAAGTCTTTGCGGTAGGCAGTCCTGTCGAATTAAATCCTGATAAGTTTCACGTCGCAAAATCAAATTTGCTTCGCCATTCGCTACTATAACAGCTGCCGGTCGGGGCAAGCGGTTGTAGTTAGATGCCATACTGTAATTGTAAGCACCAGTGGCAAGAACTACAAGAATATCCCCAGATTCAGTTTTTGGCACTTGGGCATCTTTTATTAGAATATCCCCAGATTCACAGTGTTTGCCAGCTATTGTTACAGTTTCTGTAAGTGGAGCAGACATTCGGTTAGCAACGACTGCGCGATAGACAGACTGGTATGTGATTGGGCGTGGATTATCAGACATTCCCCCATCAACTGCTACGTAGGTACGTATTTCTGGAATAACTTTGGATGATCCAATAGAGTATGCTGTTACACAAGCTGTTCCAATCAGTGAACGCCCTGGTTCAGATAATAATTTGGGCAAAGGCAAATTGTTTGCTTCACTTGCTTGTTGAATAACTTCACAAATCGGTTTCACCCACTCTTCAATGCTAGGTGGATCATCCGATTCTGTATACTTAATTCCTAAGCCGCCTCCCACATTTAACTCTTTGATCGATAAACCATATCCAGCAGCTTTATTTAACCACTGCACCATTACCGCAGCTAAATCTTGATGCGGTTGGCGTTCAAAAATTTGGGAACCTATGTGAGCATGTAATCCTAGACAGTTAACTACAGATTGTTGACTTACAAAAGTAAACAATTCATCTAGTTGATTGGGATCAAAGCCAAATTTACTATCCAAATGTCCCGTGCGAATATATTCATGTGTATGACATTCAATACCTGGTGTTAATCGCAACATGATGCGGATAGGAGATGAGGAAGTGACTTCTCCTCCTTGCTTCGCTATCTCCACCAAAGTACGTAACTCATACCAGTTATCTACTACAATGATACAGCCAGACTCTATGGCAAAAGTCAGTTCTTGGTGGGATTTATTATTGCCGTGGAAATAAATTTTATCGGGACTGACACCCGCACTCAGGGCTGTATAGAGTTCACCCCCAGAGACGACATCTATTCCTAAACCAGCATCGTGTGCGATCGCGCAAACAGAAATACAACTCCACGCCTTGGAAGCATACAGAACCTGAGATTCACCCTTGTAGTAACGCTTGAAGCTATCTTGATACTGATGGCAAGCTGTTCGCAGGGTTTGCTCATCTAAAATATATAGCGGTGAACCAAATTGTTCCACTAGGGTTGTGACATCACAACCGCCAATTTCGAGATGATCATGATTGTTAACTGTGCCTGTTAACGGCAGAAGTTGCTGATTTGGTGAAAGACTTATGTTTTGAGCGTTTGCTTGTGGTAAATACTGATTACCAGAATGTTGAACCCCAGCAGGGTGTGTCGATACCATAACTATAACAGTTGTCCTTCTCTAAAATTATAGGCGTGACAAATTCCTCCGCTTCCCAGTTTACAAAGGCGTTGTACTTTTACGAATAAGTGTGAGCAAATTAGAATTAGAAATCAAACACCTGACTGAAGCAGATTTGAGTGCAGTGCTGGAATTAGACCAAATCTGCTTCGGTGGTTTATGGACTCTCGAAGGCTACCAACGCGAGTTAGATAGCCCTAACAGTGATTTACTCGGTTTGTTCTCCGGTGTCTCTGTTGTAACAGAAGCCCACGAGAAGGGAGCAAGGAGAGAAGACTCCACAAATGAATATACTCCCATGAATGATCAGGGGAATTGGGGTTGTTCCACAAATGAATTTGGGGGCACCACTGACAGCAGGAGTACAGAAGAACTTCTAGTTTTCAAAAATTCTTCTTTCTCCCTTACTCCCTGCCCCCTGTCCCCTGCCTCTTCTGTCAGGCTACTGGGGATAAGTTGTTTTTGGTCAATTTTAGATGAAGCTCACATCACTATCTTGGCGGTTCATCCTCAATACCACCGTCAAGGCTTTGGACAGGTTCTTTTGTATTCTGTGCTCAAGAGCGCTTGCAAACGCGGTTTGGAGCGAGCGACCCTTGAAGTGCGAGCTTCTAACTCAGCAGCTATTTCCTTATATCAAAAATTTGGCTTTAAAATAGCTGGTCGGCGGCGGCGCTATTACAATGATGAAGATGCGCTGGTATTTTGGCTTGGAAATTTGCAACAGCCACAATTTCAGAAAACTTTACACGACTGGAATACAATCATTAACGATCGCTTGACAAAGGCGTCTTAATCATAAATTAGTCATCATCCGTTTCTTACATGGCTTGTTTGATGAAATTTTCTGTCTTATTTCTAATTTATCTATAAGAAATTCTCATAAAGTTCCAAAAAAGCTTGAGATGAGATTGAGAATATGATATTAGGTGTTATTTGGGATTGAATAAAAAACTTTTCAATCCAGCCACTAAGTGTCCGTGGTCAAGCCTGAAAAGGTAAACAAGATTACGCTCCTCAGCACACTGACCGTAGAAAAGTAAAGAAAATTAAATAAAAGTCATGAAAAATTAGCAATTGCCCCACCAACCTGGGTCAAGTCATGTCGGATGTCTATTTGTTTATACAAGCATCCGCAATCTTAGCCTGTGCTAAAATCAGCGTACCGGCACGACGCAGGTGATGGGATGAATGCCATATGTTTGAACGCTTCACAGAAAAAGCCATAAAGGTAATTATGCTAGCCCAAGAAGAAGCTCGCCGTCTTGGGCATAATTTCGTAGGTACCGAGCAGATCCTCTTGGGTCTGATTGGAGAAGGTACCGGAGTTGCGGCTAAGGTACTGAAGTCTATGGGTGTCAATCTCAAAGACGCTCGGATTGAAGTAGAAAAAATCATAGGTCGAGGCTCTGGCTTTGTCGCTGTGGAAATTCCGTTTACGCCACGGGCAAAGCGGGTTCTGGAACTATCCTTGGAAGAAGCGCGCCAATTAGGGCATAACTACATTGGCACCGAGCATCTGCTATTGGGCTTAATCCGAGAAGGGGAAGGTGTAGCAGCCAGAGTCCTAGAAAACCTAGGAGTTGATCTTTCTAAGGTCAGAACCCAAGTGATCCGAATGCTGGGAGAAACAGCTGAGGTAAGCGCTGGTGGTCAACCACGTGGAAACAAAACCCCAACATTGGACGAGTTTGGCTCAAATCTGACCCAAATGGCAGCAGACGGCAAACTCGATCCTGTAGTAGGACGCGCCAAAGAAATTGAACGCGTGATCCAGATTTTGGGTCGCCGGACAAAAAATAATCCTGTCCTGATTGGGGAACCAGGGGTAGGTAAAACCGCGATCGCCGAAGGCTTAGCACAACGCATTGCTAATAAAGATGTCCCTGACATCTTGGAAGACAAGCGTGTGGTAACCCTGGATATCGGTTTACTTGTCGCCGGAACCAAGTACCGGGGTGAATTTGAAGAGCGCCTGAAGAAAATCATGGATGAAATTCGTCAGGCAGGTAATGTCGTCCTCGTGATTGACGAAGTCCACACCTTAATTGGTGCAGGTGCGGCAGAAGGCGCAATCGATGCAGCAAATATCCTCAAACCCGCCTTGGCGCGAGGTGAATTGCAGTGCATCGGAGCCACAACTCTAGATGAATACCGCAAACACATCGAGCGGGATGCAGCCCTAGAGCGTCGCTTCCAGCCAGTGATGGTGGGTGAACCGTCAGTAGACGAAACGATTGAGATTCTCTATGGACTGCGCGAACGCTACGAACAGCACCACAAGCTGAAAATCTCCGATGAAGCTTTGCTTGCAGCGGCGAAGTTATCTGATAGATATATCAGTGACCGTTACCTTCCAGATAAAGCAATCGACTTGATTGACGAAGCCGGAAGTCGGGTTCGCTTGATTAACTCGCAATTACCCCCTGCAGCTAAAGAATTGGACAAAGAACTGCGTCAGATTTTGAAAGAAAAAGACGATGCAGTTCGCGCTCAAGACTTTGATAGAGCTGGGGAGTTGCGCGATCGCGAGATGGAAATCAAAGCCGAAATTCGCGCTATTGCTCAAAGCAAGACGAATTCTACCCGCACTGAAGGTGACGAACCTGTCGTTACGGAAGAAGACATTGCTCACATTGTCGCTTCCTGGACTGGAGTTCCGGTGAACAAACTCACCGAATCTGAATCCGAGAAGCTGCTCCACATGGAAGACACCCTGCATCAACGCTTGATTGGTCAAGAAGATGCTGTCAAAGCAGTTTCACGTGCAATTCGTCGCGCTCGTGTCGGTTTGAAGAATCCCAATCGACCCATTGCTAGCTTCATTTTCTCTGGTCCAACAGGTGTAGGTAAAACCGAGTTAGCAAAAGCTTTGGCTTCTTACTTCTTCGGTTCCGAAGAAGCGATGATTCGCCTAGATATGTCGGAATACATGGAGCGCCATACCGTCAGCAAGCTGATTGGTTCGCCTCCTGGTTATGTCGGATATAACGAAGGCGGTCAACTGACCGAAGCCGTGCGCCGTCGTCCTTACACTGTCGTGCTATTCGACGAAATCGAAAAAGCACACCCTGACGTCTTTAATATGCTATTGCAAATTTTAGAAGACGGTCGCTTAACCGATGCAAAAGGTCGCACTGTAGACTTCAAGAACACCTTACTGATTTTGACTTCCAACATCGGTTCCAAGGTGATCGAGAAGAGTGGTAGCGGCTTCGGCTTTGATGTCGCTGAAAACCAAACAGAAGCGCAGTACAACCGGATTAAATCCTTGGTTAACGAAGAACTCAAGCAATACTTCCGTCCTGAGTTCCTCAACCGACTGGATGAAATCATCGTCTTCCGTCAATTGAGCAAAGAAGAAGTATCTCAAATCGCTACTATCATGCTCAAGGAAGTGTTTGGTCGCCTGACAGAAAAAGGCATCACACTGGAAGTTACCGATAGATTCAACAACCGTCTGATCGAAGAAGGCTATAGCCCCAGCTACGGCGCAAGACCATTACGTCGGGCAATTATGCGGCTGTTAGAAGATAGCCTTGCCGAAGAGATTCTGTCTGGTCGCATTAAAGATGGTGATACAGCCATTGTTGATGTCGATGACACTGGTAATGTGGTTGTCAGAGCTGAACAGCGCCGGGAATTGTTGACCCCTGTCGTTGAATAGAAACAAAGAAGACTTAATATTTCTTTATTCTTCTGATAAAACAAAGGTAGAGCATCCAACCGCTCTACCTTTTTTTTGTATTTCATCATTTGATTAGTTGAATTTATAAATTGGAATAAAAATAATATTTGATTCTATCAATGAATTTATTTAAAGTGAAAACATCAAGTACTTTAGTGGCGGCTTCATAGAAGTAAAGCCGCCGAAGTCTAGTGAAAAAATCAAACTCAAAAAAATTAACTAACTGCCTCGTAACCACAGTATTTTTAGTTCTTGTAGTCGCATTTTCTCTGCTTAACCAGCCCAATGCGAGTGCTCAATCACAAACACCATCTATAACCACGCAATCTACACCTGCTCCCATAACATCAGTAGCCGCAAATGTTAGGCATTTACTACAAACCAACGAATGCGTAGGGTGCAACCTTATTGGAGCAAAGCTCAAAGATACAAACCTGCAAGCTGCAAACTTAGAGAATGCGAACTTGCAAGGTGCTGATTTAGAAAGAGCAAACTTACAGGGAACTAACCTGGCTGGTGCTAACCTGCAAGGAGCTGATTTAGGTAAGACAAATATAATAGGAGCAAACTTAGAGAGAGCAAACCTCTTTGATGCGGACTTAGAGAAAGCAAATCTCACAGATGCAAATATAGTAGGGGCAAACCTACAAGGGGCTGATTTGGAAGACTCAATAAGACCCCAAGGATTCACCATTCAGTAATTAAGTGTTTTTGCGCGAAATAAAGGCTAATTCAATATTTTTCCCATTGACTCCAACTGATTGCTCGTGTCAGTTGGGGTTTTTGTTGGTAAAGAAGCTATAGAAGCTGTAGGAGCTAAAACGAACACGAGTAGGTGAAGGAAGTCCTGTTTTTTTCAGAATTTCACTTGCTCACAGCTTAATAGCCAATATCTACTCGTCTATCTGCCAAAAGTCTTTGGTCACATTTTCATCCAAAATCTTCTTTGGTCGGAGAATCACAATAATTTTCCCAAGTATGGGAATTTCCGGTGCTGTTTCAAACCACTGGAAATCTAATTCACCAGAATTATCAACCACGAAGTAACTGTTAGAGTCCCACTCTCGCTCTTGCCGATCTACAACAACTAACACTTGTGAATGACTTTGTGTTTGGTTGGGAAAGCGATCGCTCTTGCACAAAATCACCACTGGATCTTCTGCACTCAACAAAATCTGCCAACCTGGTAACGGTACCCAAGCTTGCTCTCCAGCAAACTTGACTATACCAAATGGTTCTATACCTTCTACTATGGGTACTGCTTTCAATTCTTGTGGTGTTAATGGCAACTCACCCACAACTGGTATTATACGCGGTAATTCTTCCTCTGAATCCAGGCGATAAAAGGGCAACAAGGGAGCGGGACGTTTGGGGACTACCGTAAAATCTGTTAATAATTGTTCGATTTGTTTCCTTGCTGTTTGTGAGTGAGCAAAACGCAAACCTTTTGCTATGAGTCGGGAGCGTTCTTGTAAGTCTGAGTTTTGGCGGGCGAGTTTCCAAGAATGATATGCGACTGCATCTCCCGGATGACTTTCAAACCCCTCTGGTAGGGTACCAAAGCGAGAGAAATCCTTCACTGCTTTGGCGACTTCCCGCGCCTCATCAATGTCAAGTTTGTGCTGGAAGGTGAGTTCTGCAGCTGCTGCGCGTTCTTCTTGAGTGAGTAGGCGTAGTTCGTACAAAACATCACTACCTCGTGTTGAGTAATGCGATCGCGCTGCTTGGGATGCACCAACCTTTTCTATGGAATTGTACACTTGAGCGCCAACAACGACTTGATTTTGTTGTATCGGCTCAAATCCAGTTCCTTCAAAGATGGCTTGGGGATCATAACCAAGTTTTTGCAGTTGGGCGATCGCAATTCCCCATTCCACCCAGGTGCCTTGCTTTTGTCTGAGCTTTCGCACCAATTCTTGTGCGATTTCACTATTATCCGAATTTTGAGTATTGGGTGGTAGGTCAGTCATGATGATTTTCCGGGAGTGTGGAAACCGTGCGTCAAAAGACCACGGAGGAAACACGGTACTCGCTTCGCTCTCTACGGCTTCAAGGGAGAGCAGTTCATTGCTTGTTGCATTTTACCAAAAACGGCGATTTTAATCGCCTCCGTCCTCATACGCTCAACCGATGTTTCTTTATCTTTCCTATAGCTGAGTACTTCTATCGATTCAGCAAGTGAAGTTTTACAATCTTATTGCTTACATCTTATTGCCAATTATTTTTTGTTTTTTGAATTACGTTTTTACACTGACAAATCAAAATTAGTCGCCTAATTTTTTTCGTATAAATAAGTAAAAAAGATTTAGATAGTCAATTTCTTCACAAATAATCCGGGTATCTACTGCTTCTGCTTGTATGATGTTTCCAAGCGAAGCTGGTATGAAATATAACAAAAGTGTCCGAGAAGGATTTAAAAAGTTTTTATGGATAATCAAACTCCTGAACTGGATAAGATTCGCCATCCATTACTGACTATAGAAAAACCAAAAAAGCAAAAAATTTTGGTAGTTGATGACGAACAAGATAATCTCGATTTACTTTACCGCACCTTCCGCCGCGATTTTCATGTCTTGAAAGCAGACAGTGGTATGAAGGCTCTGCAAATCTTAGCAACTGAAGGGGAAGTAGCTGTAATTATATCCGATCAACGAATGCCCCAAATGAAGGGAACTGAGTTTCTAAGTAAAACTGTGCCTCAGTTTCCAGATACCCTAAGAATTATCCTTACAGGTTTTACTGATGTTCAAGACTTAGTAGAGGCGATTAATACAGGACAGGTTTATAAGTTTATCACCAAGCCTTGGGATCCAGGGCAATTGAAGGCAGTTGTCCAACAAGCAGCCCAAACTTACGATTTGCTCAAGCAACGTACAGAAGAATTGCAACGTGCTCATGCTCAAATAGCACTACTTAGTGTTTTAGTGCAGGTTACTCAAGAATATACTTGTTTGGAAACAACTCTCAACTCCATCGCTAAGGCATTTGGTGAAAATTTTGCAACTCATAACTGTATATTGCAGTTAGTAGAGGATAATGCCCTGGTTGCAAATCAAGGAACTTACAGTACGACAGGTAAAGTGAAAAACTGGCTCGCTCAAGATCCACTCACAATTGAGGCGATAAGCCCAAGGCTTGATGCACAGCGTATCATCACTCACGAAATACAAGTCTCGCTCAATGTACTTAATGACCAAAAGTTACTTAGTGTTGCTCACTACTCAGATAACAAAGTTCAAGCACATCTGGTTATTCCGATAACCTATCGCCAAGAAGTATTGGCGGTGTTATCACTACAGTGGCAACAACCCCAGACTTTGAGCGAAAATGAACTTAAATTTCTTGATTTGTCTGCTGAAGTGATAGCGATCGCCCTACGCGCAGTGTCTGCTCATGATGAAGCTCCAGCAGGAAGCGCTACCATTGGCTATGAATGACGCAAAGTCGCGATGAAACAACAAAATAAACACTAATCCAAATTCAAGTTTACAGGAAATTTATAGAGATAGCTCCAAAAAGTTCGTTTTGCAGCAGCAACACATTACCCTGTTGCAAACGATATGATGGGAATGCTAGTAATAACGAAAGCTTAGTTGTTAATGATTAGTTATTAGTACTTTGCTTCTAATGCTAATGACTAATGACTAATGAACGCCACTTGCTACAACGGAGGCAACCTCCGCAACGCAGTGGCTCCTAATAACTAATGACTAATGACTTTGGATTGGTCTCATCTTTGGCTTTATGTCTCTCCCCCAATAGTGGGTGGAATTATTGGCTACTTCACCAACGATATAGCCATCAAAATGTTATTTCGTCCCTACCGTGCAATTTACATCAGTGGACGAAAGATACCTTTTACACCTGGATTGATTCCCCGCAACCAGGAACGGCTTGCTAAGAATGTCTCAGATACAATTATGGGGTCGCTATTGACACCCCAAGAGTTGCAAAAACTAGCGCGACGATTGTTGCAAACAGAACGGATCCAAGGAGCAATTCTCTGGATCTTGCGACTGGCAATTGACCAACTAAAATCCGATAAAGAGCAGAAAACTGCTAAAATATTGTCGGGAATTTTACGGGATTTGTTAGGGGAATCCTTACCGCGTCTTTTGAAGGTGTTGGCGCGGCGGGAAGACTTTTTAGAAGCGCAAGTTAATCAAATTTTTGACCAGATATTACTAGATTTTCAATTAACTGAAGAACAAGCAATTCGTCTGGCTGATTGGTTGTTACAAGTTGTCATACCGCCGGAGATTTTGCGACTAGCAGTTATTGACTTCTTGACGGATCGCACAATTCAAACTATTGACGAAAGTTTTCGCGAAAAAACCAGCGGTACCTATTGGGTTGTGGCAAATCTATTTGGTTTACGCAATACTTTGACGCGCCTACGGACTTACTGCTTGGATGAAAAAGACGCTACCAATACTCGCTTGCAGGAATTGATTCAACAGTTACAGCTGCGCGATCGCCTCAAGCAACTTCTACAAAGTTTTTCTTTGGAAAGTTTACCAATAGGTACAGTACGACAGCTGCGAAAGACAACACGCGAAACTGTGCGTAATTACGCGCAAACACGTGGTAGCGACTTACTCCAAGGATTAGGTAGTTCCGTTGACTGGGAAAATGTTGCTATGTTGCTGGTGAATCGCCTCAGTTCCTCTCCTGTTGTGAATGCTTCACTAGAAGTAGTCAGTAAAGAACTGGCTCTTGTTTTAGAGCGGTATTTGGAGAAAGACTTGGAAGCAATTGTAGCTCAGGCAATTCCCATTTTGGCAATTGACCAAGTGATTGTTGACCGCGTCAAATCAACTTCACCTGCTGATTTAGAAGCAGCAATAGAAGGAATTGTCAAAAATGAGTTGCAGGCAATTGTGAATTTAGGCGGTGTTTTAGGGTTTGTTGTGGGATTGGTGCAAACAATGTTTTTGTTATTTAGTCAACAGTTAGGGGTGTAAGGAATATAGGAGGGTCTTGCCGGGACACCAGGGGTGGCGATGTTTCAAAACAATCTTTAACTGAACAGTACTGATTTTTAAGCCACTAAGTGCTGTTGAACCTGCATCACCAATTCATTTGTCCAGTAATTGACGAGTTCTGCGGCTTCGGCTTCTACCATAACTCGGATGAGTGGCTCTGTACCAGAGGCGCGGACTAAAACTCTACCAGAATCTCCCATTGCTGCTTCCGCGCGGGCGATCGCCTGTTGCAGGGGTTCACATTCTTTCCATCCCAAACGCTTGGATTTGTCTTCGACTCGGACATTTTGCAACAGTTGCGGATAGGTTTGAAAGCTTTGAGTCACCATTTCTGATAGGGGAACGCCGGCTTGTTGCACCAAAGCAGCTAGATGTAAGGCTGTGAGTAAGCCATCTCCAGTCATACCATAGTGACGGCAGAGGATATGACCGGATTGTTCACCCCCAAGCATTCCTCCAGTCCGCAGCATTTGGACCTGGACGTACTGATCACCAACTGCTGTGCGAATGAATTGACCACCAACTTGCTTCCATGCTCTCTCAAAACCTAAGTTTGCCATAACAGTGGAAACAATCAGGTCACCTGGTAGTTGTTGGTTTTGCTTTAGGTTTTGTCCCCAGAGGTAGAGGATGTAATCTCCATTGATCGCTCTTCCAGTGTTGTCTACAGCCAAAACGCGGTCTGCATCACCATCAAAAGCAAAGCCTAAATCGGCATTGTGTTCTTGTACGGCGGCTTGGAGAATTTCTAGGTGAGTGGAACCGCAGTTGACGTTGATGCGATCGCCATCTGGTTCGTTATGTAAGTAGATAACTTCTCCCCCCATCTCCTTAAAGACCGATGGTGCTAAACCAACAACTGCTCCCCATGCCAAGTCTAAAACAATTTTCATACCCTGAAAATTCATACCACCGTGCAGGGGTTTTTTCAAGGCCTCAACATAACTTCCCACTAAGTCCAAGCGCGAGTAATACCGTCCGCAATCACTACTATTTGCAGAAGCCATACCACGCACTCCTGCTTCTACTTCCGTTTGCAAAGCTTGGGATAGCTTCATCCCATCCGCGCCAAAAAATTTAATGCCGTTGTCTTCTGGCGGGTTGTGGCTAGCAGAAATCATCACCCCACCTATGGCATCGGTGACGCTGGTAAGATATGCAACGCAGGGGGTAGGACATAGTCCTAAATGCCACACTTCTAATCCTGCGGCTGTTAACCCTGCACTTAACGACATCGCCAGCATATCACTAGAGTTTCTGGAGTCTTGGCCGAGGATGACTGGTCCTGGGTTGGAAGCATGACTACGCAAAACAGTACCTGCCCAAAAGCCTACTTGCAATGCTAGGGGTGCACCCAGCAAGTCTCCCACTCGTCCGCGAATACCATCTGTACCAAATAGAGGTGTTGCCAGAAGTGATGTTAAGTTCAACCCAAAACCGCCCTCATTAAGTTTGTTTTCCGATTCATCAACATTAGTTGTTGAATTTTCTGAGACAGTACCTTGAGTTCGAGTTATGTATGAAACCATAAGTAGAAAAACCCCACACACTCACACTGGAGAATAGCACTTTCAACAATATTCAAGAATATTCAACTATTCTTGCTGAATGCCTTTCAATCGGCACACTTTACTGTTTATTGTTTCATTTTTACTCAAAGTCGTTGTAAGTATTTTTTAAGTATTTTTTTGTATTTATAAAGATATTGTAAACTACAGGGTGACATCAAAAATTGCTCTCAAGACTTATCACTAGGAACTTACAAATATCTCAGATGGTCTCAACTTAAACATTTTTAATATAATTTCTCATCAAATAGTTCTACTGTAACGTTTTAGTGGCTTGTGTAGCCGTTCGTAAATTAGGCTTCAGCAGTTGACATTTTATAGTCGAGCAAATTTAGCATGAGCAGCAATTTAGCAACAAAATTACGTGTCGGAACCAAAAAAGCCCATACAATGGCAGAAAATGTTGGTTTTGTCAAGTGTTTTTTAAAAGGAGTCGTAGAAAAAAACTCCTATCGGAAGCTGGTAGCTAACTTTTACTTCATCTACTCAGCGATGGAAGAGGAGATGGAGAAGCACGCCAATCATCCGATTGTTTCAAAAATCAATTTTCCTCAACTTCACCGTAAGGAAACTTTAGAGCAAGACCTCACTTACTACTATGGGGCAAACTGGCGCGAGCAAATCAAACTATCTTCGGCTGGTGAGGCGTATGTACAACGCATCCGGGAACTATCTCAAAAAGAACCAGAACTATTAGTTGCTCACTCTTACACCCGATACTTAGGGGATTTATCTGGTGGACAGATTCTCAAAGGCATTGCTCAAACTGCGATGAACCTTTCTGACGGAGGAACCGCCTTCTATGAATTTGATGAGATTCCTGACGAGAAGGGGTTCAAAGCAAAATACCGTCAAACTTTGGATGAACTAGCTATAGATGATGCGACAGGCGATCGCATTGTCGATGAAGCAAACGCTGCCTTTGGCATGAACATGAAGATGTTCCAAGAGTTGGAAGGCAATCTTATTAAAGCCGTTGGAATCATGCTTTACAACAGCATCACACGTCGTCGCACACGCGGTAGTACCGAACTCGCAACTGCTGAGTAAATACAATTAGCACAATCTTTTGATTAATTGCTAGGGGCAGCGCCTCTGGGATTACCCTTGTAGAAAGGGTAATCGCGGGGAAGTTGCCCCTTGTCGCGTCTTGAGCACAATTCACGCATTCAAAAATCAACAGGTTTAGATTCTGACTTTTCACATTCTGTGAAAAAGGACGATTTGATCGCGAAAGTCGTTCGCGAATAAATTATCTACTACAACTTTATTTTGACAGGTGTAAAATTCTTCATCTGTTTGACACAACTCCTACACATTGAGATTCTAAATTAGAAATAGCAGTTTTAGCTTACTTATGTCGTTGTATCACCTGAAAACAACCCTCTTTTTGAATAAAACAAAGAGCGCTGAATTTTTGATGAATTAACATAATTTAAATTTCACATTTACATACTTTTTACTTTTGATTCATACTATGTCTCATATTCCTCAACAAAAAAAAGAAAAACAAGAAAATATTTTTATAGAAGGAATAAAAACTGTTGGTTTAAGCCTAGTTCTTGCCTTTGGTATTCGCACCTTTATTGCTGAAGCTCGTTATATTCCTTCTGGTTCTATGGAGCCAACACTCCAGATTAATGATCGCTTAATTATCGATAAAGTTAGCTATGACTTTACCTCTCCTCAGCGAGATGATATTGTTGTTTTTAATCCAACCAAAACACTACAATCGCAGAATTATCACGACGCTTTCATAAAACGTATAATTGGCTTGCCAGGAGAAAAAGTGGAAGTCAAAAATAGACTAGTTTATATTAATGGCTCGCCTTTCAAAGAAAATTATATTGAAGCTAAACCAGACTATAAATGGGGTCCTGTAATTGTACCAGAGAATTCTTATCTAGTTTTAGGAGACAATCGCAATAATAGCTATGACAGTCACTATTGGGGTTTTGTCCCCCGTAATAAAATCGTAGGTCGAGCAATTGTTCGCTTTTATCCACTCAACCGAATTGGATTTATCAATTAACCTGTTTCTGTTTTCAGATTAACCAAAGTAAAGAAAAATGGAAAAAATCAGAGAGAAAATGTGCGCGTATATAATTTGAGAAATTATGAAAATAAATATCTATCAATTATCAAGTATTTAGCCATCCTGAAAAACCTATGAAAAACCTATCTCATAAATCTATAAAAGTAAGCGATAAACATGAAAAATATTTATCGACTGCTGATCTGGTGCATATCTATCTTCTTGAAATTGGACGTACACCTTTGTTAACTTATGATCAAGAAAAATATTTTGGCAAGCAAGTCCAACAAATGATGGCTTTACTTGCTGTCAAAGAAAAATTAGCTATTCAATTAAAGCGTCAACCAACACAAATAGAATGGGCTGAAAATATAAATATTAGTGAAGACTCATTAGTGCAACAACTCCAGCAAGGACATCAAGCCAAGCAGAAAATGATTGAGGCTAATTTACGGCTTGTAGTATCTATTGCCAAGAAATATCAAAGACGTAACCTAGAATTTCTCGACTTAATTCAAGAAGGAAGTTTGGGTTTAGAGCGAGGGGTTGAGAAATATGACCCTAGCAGAGGATACAAGTTTTCAACTTACGCCTATTGGTGGATTCGTCAGGCAATGACACGGGCGATCGCCCAACAAGGACGCACTATCCGCTTGCCTATCCATGTTACTGAAAAATTAAATAAAATCAAACTTATTCAACGTGAATTAGCTCAAAAATTAGGTCGTATTCCCACCGCTACTGATATCGCCCAAGCACTATCTCTAGACCCCAAGGAAATTCGAGATTATTTAGTCTTAGCACGTCGCCCTGTCTCTTTGGAATTGCGAGTTGGCTCAGAAAAAGATACAGAATTACAGGATATGTTGGAGGATGATGGACTCTCTCCCGAATTATACACTGAGCAGAAATTTATCCAACAAAACCTTCAAAATTTATTGTCAGAATTAACTCCTCAGCAACGGGAAATATTAACTTTACGTTTTGGTTTAACAGATGGAAAAGAACTGTCTTTAGCACAGATTGGTCAATGCATGGGTATCAGTCGAGAACGAGTGCGACAAGTAGAGCAACAGGCTTTGGGTATCTTACGACGACATAAAGATAAGATAAGCAGCTATCTAACTAGTTAATGTTGACCAAATCATTCAGATACAGCCTTCCTAAATAGGATATGAACATCCTCCTCTTCTTCTCTTTTTTTTCTTTGCGTCCTTTGCGGTATCCTGCGGGAAGCTGCTCCGCGTCTACGTTTTTTTTTACGACTTATCTAGGATTGCTGTATAAAGTTGCTCAGCAACTTTATATCATTTTCTAATTAAGAAATTGCCGCGATTTGAAAACTATCTCTAGAAATACTTTTAATCATGACTAACATTTGGCTTTGTTTAATTTTGGGACTGGTAGCGGGTACTATTAGTGGTATGACAGGTATTGGTGGTGGAATAATCGTCTTACCTGCTTTGATTCTTTTCCTAGGATTTTCTCAGCATCAAGCGCAAGGAACTACATTGGCATTGTTAGTTCTACCTATAGATTTATTAGCAGCATGGACTTACTATCAGCAGGGATATGTAGACTTAAAAGTAGCCGCGCTTCTCTGTCTTGGATTTATTTTTGGTGGGTGGTTCGGTGCTCAAATAGGAACGAGTTTACCGAATGGAGTTTTAACTAAAATATTTGCTTTTCTACTAATTCTCAGTGCTGTTAGAGTTTTATTCATGACTAGTGCTGATTCAGTATAAATAATTTATAATTTTTTTGATTCACTGAAAAATTAGGAAATTGTTTTAATATACAATCCAAACATTGCCATTGAGCTGTTCGAGAACCAACGTTTCATTCAAAAGCGAAGGTGCGATTGCTTGAATATTTTAGAATTTACTCTATTGGTTTGGCTTAGTTCTGCTACCGCAGGCTTTTTGGGAGCGCTGACAGGCTTAGGCGGTGGAGTGGTACTTGTCCCCTTGTTAACTTTAGTCTTTGGCGTTGACATTCGTTACGCAATAGGTGCTTCTCTTGTATCGGTAATCGCAACTTCTTCAGGTGCTGCTTCTGCATACGTTAAAGAAGGCTACACTAATTTACGCTTGGGAATGTTCTTGGAAGTCGCAACAACATTTGGAGCCATTGCAGGTGCAACTATAGCCGCTTTTGTTTCCACCAGAATACTCGCTGTAGTTTTTGGATTTGTTTTACTTTATAGTGCCTACCTCTCACGTCAATCTCGTTCTGAACATTTAGATAACACTCCACCTGATTCTCTAGCAACTCGTTTAAAGTTAAATAGCACTTACCCAACGCCTGAAGGTGAACAAGCCTACAATGTCCGTGCTGTTCCTGTAGGATTTAGTCTCATGTTTGTCGCCGGAGTGCTTTCCGGGTTACTTGGTATTGGTTCTGGCGCACTCAAGGTACTAGCGATGGATCAATTTATGCGGATTCCGTTTAAGGTTTCCACTACTACCAGTAATTTTATGATTGGGGTGACAGCAGCAGCTAGCGCGGGTGTATACTTCAAACGAGGTTACATCGATCCTGGACTAGCAATGCCTGTCATGTTAGGAGTACTTTTAGGCGCATTGATCGGGGCTCGGGTATTGGTAAAAGCCAGAGTAGGCGTTTTAAGAAATATTTTTAGTGTAGTTATTGTGCTGCTAGCTATTCAAATGATTTATAACGGCTTCCTAGGGAGGATTTAAAGTGTCCCAAACTCGACGTAATTTGAGTGAAAGACAAGTCGAAATTTTGGTTGGTAATTTATTGAGATATGGGGTCCTGCTCGCTACTGCGATCGTTTTATTAGGCGGGGTGTTGTATCTAATTTATCATGGTAAGGAAGCTCCAAATTATCAAATTTTTCGCGGTGAGCCTCCAGCTTTTAGCTCTCCTGAAGGAGTTGCAAATTCCGTATTATCAGGTCGTCGTCGTGGCATTATTCAACTTGGATTGTTGTTATTAATTGCTACTCCTGTTGCTAGAGTTGCTTTTTCTCTATTAGCTTTTATGCGTCAGCGAGATATCACCTATATTATTTTGACTGTGATTGTTTTGACTGGGCTGATTATTAGTTTTATAGGTGGTTAAGTAGAACGAGGTGAAAAAACCAAAGTGTGTAAAGATAAGTAAATACGTACAATGTGTATAGCAAAATAACAGAGATATGGGCAGCCGTTTAAGGGTGTTTCTGACCAAACAACAAGATAAAACT
>JAESFI010000150.1_pt1 | contig 41916 bp, 51 predicted proteins | sample 9269361 | NCBI WGS metagenome assembly JAESFI01 (sample SAMN14504119, study PRJNA617095) | algae metagenome | isolation source: Brasilonema angustatum HA4187-MV1 and co-occurring heterotrophs from moss... | place: USA: Manoa Valley, Honolulu, Hawaii | collected 2009-07-20
CGGCAGTCTTCTTTGTGAGCGATTGCCTACGGCAGAGCTAGCCCCTAAGGGGGCGCTACGCGAACGCTTAACGCCTTCAATAAGTCGTCGATGATAGCATAAATAGCAATTGTTTCATTTAACATAGGCCCCTCCAATTTTTTACCTGGAGGGGATTTTATTGCTTAAGTGACCATACGCGATACCCCTGCGCGCAGCGCAGGGAGGTAACTAGCAACTTGGGTTATTACGGATACGCACTCATATTCGCTTCGATTGCTCCGGACGGTAATTTAATCCGACATGATAAGTAGCTCAACTTAATTAAATGTAAAATGTCATTGCGAGTGAAACGCAGTGGAGCGTTCACGCAGCGTGTCCCCTTGGGACTCAGCAATCGCAGAATTTCTATCTTAAGTTTTTTTAGGTTGAGCTACTTATCACTCATCAGAAGGGAACAAAATTAGGTATACCCAGTACTGAACAAGGAAAGTTGGAACCAAGCTGTTGAACTATTGGATGATTAACGGAATTACAGCCAAGTAATAGTAAATTTGCAGCCTCTGATTTAACAACTTTCCTAAGTTCCTTGGCAATACAACCAAAGCGAAGATGAGCTTTAAAAGAACTTTTCCATTCTGCAGCTAGACAACTTGCTTGGCGAATAATACATTCTGCTTGGGTAAATTTATCTATCAAGATTTCTTGGGAATAGCCTGCTTTCTCCTGCATTTTTGGTTGAGTTATCACACTTGTGTCAAACCCAACTGAGGAAAAGCTAGTTGAACAGTGTGGTGGATTTTGTTCCGTAACATGTTGATTGGGAAATTTCTCTATTTGTAAAACATCTTCAGGATGAGTTCTCTGATTTTCCTCGATCACATAGACTACTTGAACTGTTACTTGCGCTTTTGTAGCTAAGCGTGTTTGATGAGCTATTAATAAGGCAATATCTAAGGCGGTATGACTGTTCGGAGAACTGTTATAACCAACGATTAAGTTAATTGATTTTTCTGATTGAGCCTGTGCAGAAAGAGCTGTTTCTGGGACGGATAAAAGTACCATTTGCTCAATTAAATCGTCTCTTGCGATCGCGTTCTGCAGGCGTACTAAGATAGGTTTAAGATTCATAACTTTATCACCACGCTAAAGAAAAATTTACAAAAACAATAACTAGTTTGTTGTTCCTAATTCGTAATTGACTTAAGAATAATGAATGACGAATTATGAACTACAGATTTTTTTATTACTCGTCTTGGGTGAAGTACCGATCCAGGAAGTTGAGCGCGTAGTTGCGGAGTTCGTAGTATTCTTGTGAATTCCTCATAGCATTGCGATCGCGTGGATGAGGAAACGGTACTTCCAGTATCTCTCCAATATTAGCTGCTGGTCCATTAGTCATAAGAACAATGCGATCTGACATATAAATAGCCTCATCCACATCATGAGTAACCATCATCACTGCTTGTCGGTGATTTTCCCAAATATCTAATACTTGTCGCTGCAATTTTCCGCGAGTCAGTGCATCTAAGGCTCCAAAAGGTTCATCCATCAGCAACATTTTTGGGCGAATTGCCAATGCTCTGGCAATACCCACTCGCTGCTTCATACCACCAGAAATTTCATCAGGATATTTATCTGCTGCTGCTGTTAAATTTACCATTGCCAGGTGTTCGTTCACAATGCTAATTTTTTCAGAACGATTAGCATCTTTTAGCACTTCGTCTACAGCAAGCCGGATATTTTCCCGCACGGTTAACCAAGGTAAGAGCGAATAGTGTTGAAACACCATCATACGCTCTGCTCCTGGTTTACGAATTTCTTTGCTATCTAACCGCACCGAGCCAGAAGTTCCTTTTTCCAATCCTGCTACAATTTTCAAAAGTGTGGATTTTCCGCAACCAGAGTGACCTATAACAGAAATATATTCATCTTCCCCCACTGTCAAATTAACGTTATCTAAAACAACAAATTGATTGCCATCAGGTGTGGGATATGATTTATGTAAATTTTCAATTTCTAGAAATCCACTACGAGGTGAAGTCGTATCATAGGCATCTTTTGAGAAAGAGGTAGATTTCATTTGACACTCCTACAACAGTCTATTTATTTAGTGATTTATTATTAGTTTGTAAATTAAGTCATTTACGAATGACAAAGAACAATCAACACAGTCAAGTTTAATTTGCTCATCTTAAGACATAAAGAAAGATTTAGGAGCGTTAGCTCTAATCTCAAAACTTTTAAGATATCCCACTGGATCGCTGGGATCAAAAGCTTTTTTATCGATAAATAGTTCAGCTTGTTCTATCTTGTAATCTTCTTTTGGGCATTCAATTCCCATTTCAGCAGCAATTTCTCGATACAAGTCAGTTCGCCAACCTTTACGCGCTATTTCTTCAGCATTTTTGGGAATTTGTTTAATTTGTCCCCAGCGAGCCGACTGAGTCATTAGCCAAATACTCTGAGATTGCCAAAGAAATGTTGAATGGTCATTTGGTGTTTTGACAAGGTTAGCAGGTTTATCGAAGAAGATTGTTGTTTCAGGAGCTTTCCAAACTCGTTTTTTACCATCAAAACCACCATAATTGTAGTTACCGACAATAGCGGCTTCTGTTAATTTGAGCTTTGCTCCGGTAAACGATTTACTCGTGAGAATTTTAGCTACTTCCTCCCGGTTTTTTATGTCGCTACAATAGCGACAAGCTTCTATCATTGCTTTAACCAAAGAGCGATAAGTTTTGGGATTTTCTTTGATGAAAGACTCCATAACACCTAGAAGTCTATCTGGGTGTCCTTGCCAAATTTCTCTCCCTTGAGCAAAGGTGAAGCCAATTCCGTCATTACCAGTAATTGCCCGTGAATTCCAAGGTTCCGCCACCATATAACCTTGCATCGCCCCAATTCTCATATTCACCACCATCTGTGGAGGTGGGACAATGATAATGCGAAATTCTTGATCAGGAGCAACTCCAGCAGCCGCAGCTAAGTAGCGGACAAAGTATTCATAAATTGCTGAACTCAGCACTACTGCCCAAACTCTTTTCTCTGGTGCTAATTTTTCAAAATAATTGCGAAAATCTCGTCCAAACTCTTCTAAATTGCCGTTATAGTCTCGCCAAGGACGCAACCCAGACTCCCACATTCCTTTATTCATTGTCATCGCATTACCATGACGATGAATTGTCATCGCTGCACACAGGGGAGCATGACGTGCGCCTTCTGCACCAGTTCTAGCATTCGTAACTGCACCACTCACAACTGGTGAAGCATCAAGGCGTCCAAAAATAATACCGTCACGAGACGTCGCCCAGCTTGCTTCACGGCTGAGGGTGACATTTAAACCATACTTGCGGAAAAATCCTTTCTCCCACGCTACAGCAAAGGGAGCGCAGTCATTCACCGGTACGTATCCCACTGTAATATTAGGTTTTTCTAGTGTCTTGGGATCTACGACTGGTTCAACCGCCGACGCCGCTTTTGACAATCCTTTAGGGGCACGGTTAGCGTTAATGGCACAAGAAGATAGTCCAGTTGCGAGTGCTGTAGCTCCCAGTCCTGTGATAAAGTCTCGTCGCTTCCAGTTATTTGTGTTATCGTCACTCATGAACAACCTCCTGCGGCGGCGAAATGACTCAGAATAATAACGAGGGATACAAAGTTCTTGTTTGGACTGTCACATACTTTATTCGTGTACACGAATAGCAGGTAGGCTGCTTGTAAAACAGTGAATTTGTTCTTTGAATTTTAAATGGCTTATCTGTCTGACTTACAATTGATGAGTTTTTTAAAAAGGTCAGATTTCATCAGAGGTGATAATACGGTGGTGCGATAATGCAGTGGTAAGCACCATATATTTGATGAAGAACTAATTTGAACTTATCGGGCGACGAGTGACAAAAGCTTGTATTCTGCCTATGGCGTAATCAAGCAACAACCCTGTTAAGCCGATGACTAGCACAGCAAGAAAAACGGAATTGAGATTTAGGCGACTCCACTCATCCCAGACAAAAAAGCCAATCCCAATACCACCTGTAAGCATTTCTACAGCAACAATAACTAACCAGGCAATGCCTATACTAATTCGCAAACCTGTAAAAATGTATGGTAAACTTGCAGGCCAAATAATTTTTGTAATTCTTCGCCAACGGGGCATTTCAAGAACTCGTGCCACATCTATATAATCTTTGGAAACACTGGAAACTCCCAGAGCAGTGTTAATAATTGTTGGCCACAAAGAAGTGATGAAAATCACGAATATTGCCGATGGATCTGCCAAATTAAATATAGCTAAAGCAATAGGAAGCCATGCCAGGGGTGATACTGGTTTGAAGATTTGAATAACGGGATTAAGAACCATCATTGCCGTTCTTGACATCCCGATGAGAAAACCAACAGGAATCGCGACTAAAGCACCTAGAGTGAAACCTAATAAGACCCGTCGAATACTTGCGATTAATAGCCAGCCAATACCTAAGTTGCCTGGCCCTCTTTGGAAAAATGGGTTAAGGATGTAATCTAAATTTGCTGCTAACGCTTCAGGTGGCGTGGGCATCAACTCATGATTAGCAAGCGCAACAATCCACCACACAACAATAACGCCTAAAAAACCAAGCAAAGGTAGCAAGAAAGCATCCCGTACAATAATAGGTTTAGCGCGTTTCCAAGTTGTTCGACTAGCAACCGCCAAAATGGCAGCTACATTAAGTTGAAACACCATGTATGACCTCAACAGACTTTACGCAGGTACAATTAGTCCGAGCAGTACCAGCCAAGGATACTGATGAGATCACAACATTACAATAATGCTGCCTCTTCAGTCTCCTCTCATTGCCTACGAAGTTAGCTGACGGGCTAGGGTTGAGAGATACCCCTCTTATAGAAGAAGCAAAAAACAAGAAGCGAAAAGATACATCTACTCTTTGTTCCTTCTAGTTAAGATACGCCCCATACTTTGGTTCCTCCGCTCCAACTGATGCAATGCAATTCATTGGATTAGGCTGACTTACTCTATTTTGATAAATGTAACACCAGTAAATAGTTGCGTCAAGCAACCCTAGGATATACTTTTTTTGGCTAGAAGACTAGTTTTCTTAGAAAGCAAATTCATCTAAATGATAGATGAATAAAGATATTTACGAAAATATGTATTTTTATTTCTAATTATTACATATTTTTAGTAAAAACAATGTAATATTCCTATGCTTAGGATCTAGATCATAGAATGATTTATTCTATTTGTTGTATATTTATCCACCCATGAGTGATGAAAGATTTTAGTCAATTGCTGCGGGATAAAACTCAGAGGATTATAAAACAATGGCTGGAAGCTGTTCGTAGGGATAAAAAGATTTCCAGCACCAATCATCTAAGCCGTACAGCTATTGAAAATCATCTTGACCATGTCCTTTTGGCACTAGCAACTGTGCTTTCTCAATATCAAGATGATGAAGTCCAATCCTTAGTTCAGGCTAGTTTAGAGCATGGAACTCTTAGGGCGGAACAAGGTTTCGATGCAGCAGAAATTGCACGAGAGTATCGGCTTTTGCGTAACACAATATTTGTCACTTTAGAGCCAGAATTCCTGCAAGCATCAGCAAAAGAAGTAATGCGAGCCGTACATTTGATTGATATGGTGTTGGATGAAGCAATAGCCTATTGTTTTCAAAGTTACACAGAACAACGATTAACAGAACTAGAGCAGCTGCAAAATCACTTAACCCTTAATAATCAAGAACTAACCCGCTTAGTGCGGGCAAGTCAAGATAATTTATCGTATCTGGCGCACGAACTCAAAAACCCATTAACTTCGATTATTGGTTACTCAGATTTGTTTTTGCGCTTACAACGCCAAAAATCAGAAGAAAAAGATTCCTTTAGCCATCTAGAACACATTGACCGCGTGTTAAGCAGTGGGAGACAATTAATTCATCTGATTAACGATGCATTGGAGATTTCTCGCTATGATGCAGGGCAGATGAAACTACAGTCAGAGCCAATCAATGTGCATGAATTAATCAGAAATGTTTACGAAATGCTGGAACCTTTGGCTAGTCAAAAAAACTTACAAATTGTTATTGATTGCAACCATGCTCCTCACGAAGTTGTAACAGATCCGTTACGATTACAGCAAATTGTAACGAATCTTGTGAGTAATGCGATTCGCTACACAGAGTCAGGAACGGTAAAAATTAAGTGTGAAACTTTAGACATTGGCAAGTGGAGTATTGCAGTTTCAGATACTGGAATTGGAATTGAGCCAGAAGATCAAGTACAGATTTTTCAACCTTACTTTCGCATTGGTTCTGGTAGTAAATCCTTCCTTCCCAGTAGTACCGGCTTGGGCTTGGCAATCGTTTCACGGCTGATAAAACTGTTGCAAGGTGAAATTAGCTTAGTTTCCCAAATAGCAGTAGGTTCTACTTTCACTGTGACTTTGCCGTTAAAAGTAGAAGTGTGAGGTGTATATCTCACATTAACCTTGATTTTTCTAGCCTAGCTAGCGCGTTTTCAGCCGCAGCCTTCTCAGCATCTTTCTTACTGCGCCCTTTACCTTGTCCATACTCTTTATTTCCCACAACTACTTTAGCTACAAACTCTGGAGCATGAGAAGAACCACCTACTTGAACTGTGACATACTTGGGTGGTATTTGAGTGATGTTGCGTTGCACCCATTCCTGAAACCGATTTTTAGAGTCTACATTTGAGCGCAACTCCACAATACTCTCAGGAACAGAGTCAAACAACGGTTCCACAACAGCACGCACTGCTTCAGTATCATAATTGTTGTCTAAGTAGTAAGCGGCGACGACTGCTTCAAAAGCGCTGCTGAGTAAATTGGGATTTTGGTAACCTCCTTCTAAAGTTGCACCTTTACCTAAGCGCATTCTGCGATCTAAACCAACCTCAATGGCAAATTTTGCTAGTTGCTTTTCATCAACCAGTGCAGAACGCCGACGAGTTAACTCATCTTCTCCCTTTTCTGGGTAACGACGATAAAGGTATTCGCCACTTAAAAAAGTCAGCAAAGCATCACCAAGAAACTCAAGACGCTCGTTGTGTTCTCCTTCTTGCGGGTTTTCATGGACATAGGAACGGTGTGTCAGCGCACGGATCAAAAGAGAAGTATTCTGAAAGTTTTGGTGTTTGATAATTTCAGCTAATTTGTCTGTGTTGGAGTCTTTTTCGGCTTGTTTAGAAAAAAGTTCTTTTAAGACTTTTTGCTTATCCTGTTCTACAATACCTGTTTCTGGTGCAGAGATAGCTTTCAGGAGTCGAGCGATCGTGTCTAAAGTGCGATAAGTGTCTTCAGTTGAAAAGTGAGATTGATGCGCCCAACTGTTACTGGCTTCCATGAGTTCACTCACTAAAGCACCCTCAGCGTAACCTAAATTTTTACTGAATACCTGATTCCACTGCCCAATAATTACTTTTAATAAAGTAAAAACATCATTACCTAGAATCTCTTCTGGGCTAAGCTTTATGGGTGAGTTATCAGACATTGATGATGAGATAATTCTTAGCCAGCGCTCACCATAAACTTTTTGCATCTCCCTTTTTACATAAGGGTACAATCCTTGATTTAAAAAAGTAAAACTTCTGCTAATTTGTTCGTGGTTAGTCACAGCCATCTATGTATCTCAAGTAGTATTTTCCGGAGATTTATGAAATTTATCTTCTTTAATTTTTATAAATTAGTACTGTAAAAAACCCTAAAAATTACGAATACATAATATTGCCGCTTCTTCAAAAAACAATAATTCGGATTGCCAATAAGAATAATCCACAGAGTTGCATCTGGTATCTATAGCAATCCTAGATGATGAAAAAAGTTTTGATTGAATTAACCGCAGGAGGCAAGAGAGAGCGTTGAGGAGGAAAACAGAGAGTTTCACGAATAATTTCGGACTGCTATATCAGGTTTACTAAATTATAAATTGTTGCGATAGATTGGGAAATTAAAAAGTGTTTAATTTACTTTGAACCCAAGATTCCTAGATACTTGGTGCCACAAGCTAAACACACATTTCAGACGACTCACTGTGTTTATTAACAGAGTTGATAAATAACGTCAATAAGCTGAAAAATCATCTAGAGCAAATAAGGAGCCAGATTTAAGAACTCAAGATTCAGAAATATATTTTCTAAACCCTAGCACCTGAATTCTGACTCCTCTATCTTGGAAGATTACAGTCACGTTGTATCGTGCTTGCTAAATAACCAGCCGTAGTTACCGGCGGCGATAAGGCACTGTTTTCTCGTAATCAATGTTGTAAGGCGAAATCCGTTGTGGAGGATTACCTGTTGGATTAATACTCTGAGCCATTGATGCAAACAGAGCTGGATCACCTGCTTTAGCCTGCTTGTCGGGTGGAGTGTAGCGACGTACAATGGTTTGCCAGATGATTTGCGGGAAGCCGAGTTGTGCACGATGGTATTCATCGTAGCGCGGAGACTTGATGTTGAATGGCAATTGGCTGGCTCCTGAAGGCAGAACCCGACGACGTTGGTAGGGAACAATGCTGTCACCAAAGTTCTCTAAGTATTCGTCGCTGTTGAGCAGATCATTGATGAAGCCAGCCCGACCTTTGGTTGCTACCACGATTGACCAAGCAATTTTTTCCCGTTCGCTGTAAACATCACGTCCCAAAATCCGCTGAACACAATGCTCAACAAAGCGGTAGTTGCTGTTGAGGTTATAGAAGCTACCAGTGAAGGTTTTGGACAAAGCCAATCCACGAATAAACTCACGGACGGTAATCTGTCCACTGCGGAGCTGCGACTCCAAAAAACGCTCCCGATCAGAGGCAAAAGCATGGAAAAATATCTGACGGTAGGCTGCCTCGATTAAGTTATCTAGGTCACTAGCAGAAAGTAAGTTGTCAGTGGAGAAGATTCTAGGCTGTTCATCACCCGGAATTTCGTAGCCAGTAACACGATTATTTTGACTTAAAGGCGCATACTCTAGCAGAGGAATAGCCACGTTTAATAACTTCCTTCTTACTAAACTTTACAAGTTTTCCTCATCATAAGGGTAAAATGGCCTAAAGTTTTCAGGAATATGATAAAACATTACACTCCTTAACATTTAGATGAAAGCCTTATAACTAAAAGCTTTCATCTCATCAAGATGACATCACTTTGGCACGTTTTGTTTGGATGCATCTCGGTTTTGATAAGTATCAAAGATGCTGGGAAGCTGTTCAAAATTCAAAAGCTTATCACTGGGAAGCATCCTAGCTTCTAAATACAGAATCGCACAAGTTGGTACATGAAACACAAAATTAGCATGCTATTTAACCCAAAAATAATCTGAAGTTCACTCTGGGCACGAAGTGTTGATGGTTAAATAACAAAGTTTTCCCGAATCGCTTTATTGGGTACAAATTGTTAAAAGAGCATATGCGGGGCGAGTTTGAGGTGTCGATTTATTGTATTCTATATTACCACAGATAGACTAGACCTCTTCCATTGGTTGGTTTATACACTAGGGTGATTGTATCTGATACCGTTTCACTTTAAGGTTGATACAAATAGAGAGCAGGGAGCACAGGGAGCAGGAGAAAGAATTAAGTAGGTCGGCGTAAATAATTATTGTTGGGATAAGGTAGGGGACACCCGAGCACCCGAGCAGGGAGAGTAAGAGTTTGAGCCTTATTTACTTTTCTTCACACAGTTTGGTTTTATTGCACCGACTTACTTAGAGACAATCATTTGTATCAGCCCTGATCGTGAAATGGTATGACTCAAACCAGAAGCGCTATAAATACGGTTCCAATGTCATGTCGAGTAGATTACTTGATAAATTGATTCAAAACAACGCATTAGAAAACCGCTTGTTGTGTTGTTTTATGTAACACACAACAAGCGGTTTTTCATGATACTGAAAAGCAGTGGCTAGTAATTAATGCAGGACTTACGCATTGAAAACCAAAAACCTCGATTGCCCCTTCAAAAGCAGGGGAAATCTTAAAAGCCTAGGACTTACGCACTGTACAAAAAAGACATCATGTGTATAACGTGATTTGGTCGTTCCAGACTTTTGATAATTACCGCCAGATGGGTGACGATCACTAAAAGATGATCGGAAAATTCACATTTGAATGCCTCAAACCCATACCTCATATTTTGTATTTCCTGTCAATACGTAAGTCCTAAAGCCCCTTTTTAACTCTATTGGAGGATCTCTTCTGCGTAAGTCCTATAATGATAAAAAAACTACCAAACCTAAAGATTAACTATTAGCGCCAGAAGCTGCGAGTTCTGCTAAGCGTTCTTGTTGATCTTGAGAAATACAAGCTTGAATAATGTCCTCAAGTTCGCCTTCTAGAACTGCGTTAAGCGAATAGTTATGATTTAAGCGGTGGTCGGTGGCACGGTTATCTTTGTAGTTATAAGTGCGAATCTTTTCAGAACGCGATCCTGTACCTACTTGCGATCGCCGCATAGAAGTCACAGCTTCCTGTTGTTCTCGCAACTTCATCTCATACAGTTTTGCTCGCAGGATCTGCATTGCCCGTTCTTTATTTTGTAACTGGCTGCGTTCTTCTGTACAGAAAATCCGGATACCAGTAGGTTTGTGGAACAAGTCAGCGGCTGTTTCCACTTTGTTGACGTTTTGTCCACCAGCACCACCAGAACGAGCTGTGCTCATTTCAATATCCTTCGGATCAATGTGGATTTCTACGTCATCCACCTCTGGCATGATCGCCACAGTTGCTGTTGAGGTGTGAACCCGTCCCCCAGCTTCAGTGACTGGCACACGCTGCACGCGATGCACTCCAGCTTCAAACTTTAGCTTGCTGTATACGCTATCGCCTTGAATTTCCAAAATGGCTTCTTTAAAGCCGCCCATTTCCGCCAAGGACTCACTGACTAACTTCACGCGCCAACTTTGGCTGTCAGCATACTTTGAGTACAATCGTACTAAATCACCAGCCCAGATACTTGCTTCATCACCACCAGTACCCGCACGAATTTCCAACATGATGTTTTTATCATCGTTGGGGTCACGAGGTAGTAGCAATATCTTTAAGCGATTTTCTAATTGTTCTATTTTTTGCTCAAGTTCTTGAACTTCCAGGGCTGCCATTTCTTGCAGTTCTGGATCACTTTGAGATTCTTTGAGCACCTGACGCGCCCCTACGAATTCTTCCTGGGCGTTTTTCCAGGTTTCGTAGGTATCTACCACTTCTTCTAAAGAAGAGCGTGCCTTTGCAATTTTTTGATACTCATCAGGATTTTTGGCAGTATCGGGGTCGGCAAGGCGACGAGTCAATTCATGAAAAGTTTGTTCAACGGATTTTAGTTTCTCCAGCAGGTATGTTTCAGCCATGACGAATACAGTCACTCCTTAAAAAATAGCAAATTCGCTTGAGCATTAAATACAACAATCGACCCAGCTTATGCAGGGTCGTTGTTAAAAGCTAAAGCTAAGCGGCTACTTTTTCCTTCTTCCGCCTTTGGATTGACCTTCCATCATGCCATATTTACGCAGGAAGCGTTCTACGCGACCTTCGGTGTCAATTATCTTCTGAGTACCTGTATAAAAGGGGTGGTTTCCAGACCAAACATCTACGTGCAATTCTGGCTTAGTAGAGCCAACAGTCATCACAAGTTGACCGTTACAGTAAACTTTTGCATCTGGATACCACTGGGGATGAATCTCTGGTTTCGCCATTTTTCTTTCCGTGGTCTATCTATACCAATTATAACTTTCAGGTTTTCCGCGGGTTGTAGAACTTTGGATTTTAGATTTTTGGGATTATCATAGCAACCGCTGATCAAGGCAGGTGTACGTGGTCATCACAGAAAATTATCTGCGTCAAGGGTGCAGTTAAAATCCAAAATTGCTTAACGCTTGGAGTACTGAGGTGCTTTACGAGCTTTGTGCAAACCGTATTTTTTGCGCTCTTTTGCTCGTGGGTCGCGAGTCAGGTAGCCTTCGATTTTTAAAGGCGGACGGTTTTCTGGGTCAAGTTGGCAAAGTGCACGAGCAACTCCCAGACGAACTGCATCTGATTGTCCAGTTAAACCGCCCCCTTCAGCTTTGACGAGAATATCGTATTCATTTTCCAAGCCTAAAGTTTCTAAAGGTGCTTTGGCAAGGGAAATGTAGTTTGGGTTGAATTGGAAGTAAAGGTCTCCTGGTTTGCCATTGACAATCAATTGTCCAGTACCGGGAACCAAGCGAACCCGCGCGATCGCGGATTTACGACGACCTGTACCCCAATACATAGCACGACCGCTATTATCTGCTGCTTGCATTAATCTTGTACTCCTGGAATTGTCTGAATTTGTAACTCTTTTGGTTGTTGTGCTGCATGGGGATGAGTTGGTCCAGCGTAAACTTTTAGCTTAGTAAACAATTGCCGTCCCAAGCTATTTTTCGGTAGCATACCTTTGATGGCATGTTCCACAATCCTTTCTGGCAAACGTTGTTGTAGCTTGTCAAAGGTTTCGGTCTTCATTCCACCGGGACGACCGGAATGACGACGGTAAAGTTTTTGTGTGCGTTTTTTACCTGTTACTTCGACTTTTTCAGCATTTACAACGATGACAAAATCACCTGTGTCCATGTGAGGGGTATAGTGGGGTTTATTTTTCCCTCTGAGAACCATAGCGATTTCGCTTGCTAAGCGACCGAGGCGTTGGTTAGTAGCGTCTATGACGTACCAATCGCGCTCCATAGTATTCTGAGGAGGAAGATATGTTTTGTCTGTTGTCATTTGTCTTGAGTCCTTTGTCTTTAGTCTTTTGTCTTTAGTCCTTATTGACCAAAGACTAATTTGGGTTGGGTTTCAAACCAAATCTCTGGGGGAAACGGGAAATCAGGATAGCCGACTCGCAACAAGCACAAGCCGTGAGCAGGCGCGGCATATTTTACTTCTTGACGTCGTTGATCTTTCCAAATGTCGGTGAAACTAGTTAGTGTGAGTTGTCTGGAACCAACTTGTACCAACATTCCTACTAATAGCCGCACCATACCATACAAAAATCCATCTGCCTGAATTTCAATATAAAGAAATGGTCCAGTACGATAACACTCTGCTGCTTGTACTTCTACCCAAGAATGCTGGCGTCCTGAGTTTGCTCGGTGAAAAGCAGCTAGGTGGTGCTTTCCAATCAAAGGTTCCAGTGCAGTCTGGATGAGAGATTCATCCAAAGGTTCGAGATAATAATGCCAACTAAAAGCGCTGGCAAACAAGTTCGGTAACTTTTCAGTATAGAACGTGTAACGATACCGTCGATAGATAGCACTAAAACGAGCGTGCCAATTGTGACTCACTTCTGCGGAGGCTCGAATTAGTATATCTTTGGGCAAATAGCTGTTAAGAATGGTTGCCCATTTGTGAGCGGGTATCGGACTTGTGACATTAAAATGTGCCACTTGAGCAGCTGCGTGAACTCCAGCATCAGTTCGCCCTGCGCCGTACAGCGTCACTGGATGACCTAGGATATGAGAAAGAGCTGTTTCTATCTCTTCTTGGACAGTGCGTTGTTGCGGTTGCCGTTGCCAGCCATGAAAATGAGTGCCCAGGTATTGAATGACCAGGGCGACTCGAATTTTTTGTGTAGGCTGGTGGCTACTTAACATAAAATCAACTTGAGGCGGAAGTTAGAAAGATAAAATTTTTATTTGTATCCCTGCGGGTTCGCCAGTCGCCTGCAGAAGAGCCAGTACTTGATTAGGGTCTCCCTCTCCTGACGGAGACGCTACGCTAACACGCTTGTTCTGGCGTTGGAAACCCTACCAAGAGAGCTGGTCTCACCTTCTAGTTTCTACCTTTATTTGTTTAGACGAGTTCGATGATTGCCATCTTAGAATTATCACCCCGGCGTGGTACGGTATGCAGGATACGGGTGTAACCTCCTTGGCGATTCCCATACCGTGTGGGAACTTGCTCAAACAGAGCATGAACAAGTTGTTTATCGTATATATAACCGAAGGCTTGACGGCGTGCTGCTAAAGAACCTTCTTTCGCAAGAGTAATCATTTTGTCCACTTCAGAGCGTACCACCTTAGCTCGGGCTAAAGTGGTAGTAATTCGTCCATGACGAATTAATTCAGTGGTAAGCGCTCGCAACAGAGCGCGGCGTTGGTCAGCTGGTTTGCTGAGTTTTTTGATCCGACAACGGTGACGCATAATCTTTTGTGTTAGTTGTTAGTTGGTAGTTGGTAGTTGTTAGTTGGTAGTTAGTTGTTCTACTAATCACTCACAACTAACGAATAACCAGTTTTAGGCGTGTTTGTTAGCTCTTTCAGTTGGTAAGGTGATTCCCAAGCGTCGCTGTAAGGCTTCAACAACTTCTTCAGCTGACTTTTGACCAAAGTTTTTTATTTCTAATAGGTCTTCTTGGGTGTAATCCAACAAATCAGCTACAGAGTTTACTTGTGCTCGTTTGAGGCAGTTATAAGCTCGTACTGACAATTGCAACTCTTCAATAGGAATCTGAGCGGTTGGGTCGTCTGGGATTTCTGCGCCTACATCCGGTATATCGAGCGAGATCTCTTTCAACGGGTTAAACAAATCCACCAGTATAGTAGCGGCAGAGGAGAGTGCTTCTTGAGGGGTCAAACTACCATTTGTCCAAATTTCTAGTAACAATCTGTCTTTTGGTATCCCACCCTCTCCACGAGTTTCTTCAACGCTGTAGTTGACTTTCCGCACTGGCATAAATATTGAGTCGATTTGGAGAAAGTCCAAAGATGTGGCTTCTTCACGACCCCGCTCTACAGTACGATATCCTTTGCCTCTTTCAATCCGAAATTCCATTTCCAGCTTGCCACCTTCAGCGACAGTAGCTATGTATTGGGTCGGATCGATGACTTCTACTTCACTAGGCAAATCAAAATGTGCTGAAGTGACTGTTGTTGGACCTGTAACGAGTAAGCGACCAATTTGGGGTTGAGAGGAGTAGCTTTTAAGAATCACTTCCTTCATTTTCATCATCATTTCAAGCACATCTTCTCGTACACCATGAACGGTGGCGAACTCGTGTGTCACGCCTGCAATCCGAACAGCAGTTACAGCTGTCCCCTCTAGGTTGGAAAGTAATACCCGTCTCAGGGCATTGCCAACTGTCGTACCTTGACCGCGCTCTAGAGGTTCTAAGACGAATTTACTGTGATTACTCCTATTGTCTTCAGTACTTGACTCTACACATTCAATTTGAAACTGCGCCATGGGGTCGCCTCCCTTCATATAAGGTCTTGCTAGTAGACAAATTTATTGCCTTGAGTGACACTTTCGTTATCGTGAAAACCGTCTTTACCAGTGTCCTTAAGGGGCAGTCCGACGCCCTTGCGGGTTCGCCAGCTCCCTATGTCGGTAAACCCCAACACAACAGCCAGATCTGGCAGGGGGGGAAACATCGGTGCTGCACTGGTCTCACCAGTTGGCCAGAGTCAGCAAACCCGTTCAAGGGAAAGCTCTTCAAGTCGAGCCTGGGCTGTGCTTCAGTGTGCTCCTTTGTAGACGTTCTTTGGGTAATTTTGCCAAATAAGGCTGCAAGTGACGTCCGGAGATCAACAGAACACCTACTATCTTTGAGGATGCCGAAAAGCGCGTCTACAAGCTGACAAACCCTTTCACCAGTTCTTTTGGGGAAACCAGGCAACTGCGGTCTCTCCTGCAAAGACGGTATGTGAACTAGGGAGGGCATTGCCAACGTCAGTTGCATTCTAAGGAGCACCAACCCCGTGCGGGTATCTCCTATGTTCTAAGCCCTATGCCTACGGCATAGGGCTTAGACCAGTAACAAACGTACGCTAAACCTGGCACAGAGCACCTGCCGAACCACAACACAGTGGCAAGGACAAACAGTTGTACACGAGTACCCTTGATTAAACGGCTGTTTTCATACTCGGAGGAACTTGTACAAGTAGTCCTTTCAAGTCGGCAAAGCCTTTTGCTAGTTGCTTGCTTTCGGGTTACCCTGTTGGAGCTTACACTCACCATGCGGCTCTGCCTTCTCGAATGTACTTAATGCCCCCTTAAACTACGAGGTTTATCAAACTGTATGTCCAATGATGGTGAAGTTTGATCCCAAGAATTGCCAACGGGCAGTAATGGTCTTTTGTTATTTGAAGTTTCGAGTTTTCAGGGGGAAGTTGATCAGTGGAACGAAAGAAAACTCTCCGTAATGGGGGTCTTTCGTATAATCCTTGATGCAACCTAGGTTTTCTCAAACTTCTCGCCCTTACCCTATGGCTAACGCCACGCCTTACGGCTATCGGGAACGTCCGTCGCCTAGGTCGGGAAAGCCGTCATTCGCGCTGGACTTACCGCTTCATAAATTCTCTTTAGACTCGGCGGCGCTTGGGTGGACGGCAACCATTATGAGGAATCGGGGTAATATCCCGAATTAATGTAATTTCTAGTCCAGCTCCTTGAAGTGCCCGGATAGCTGTTTCTCGACCAGCCCCAGGACCGCTGACCATAACTTCTATTTGGCGCATTCCTTGATCCATTGCTCGACGTGCTGCACTTTCAGCTGCGGTCTGGGCTGCAAAAGGAGTACCTTTTTTTGCTCCCTTGAAACCGCTAGATCCAGCACTTGCCCAGGAGATGACATCTCCATTTTGATCGCTAATGGTGACAATGCTATTGTTAAAAGTAGACTGGATGTAGGCTATCCCGTTTGGAACATTACGTTTTAGCTTTTTGCTACCTGGTTTCTTTCCGCTTTGTTGTCGCGCCATATCGCACTTAGTTAAATATTAAGGTTAAGTATTGCTGTAGTTCAGCACAGAAACAATTACTTGGATGGGGCTTTCTTCTTCCCAGCTACTGTCTGTCGTCTTCCTCGACGAGTTCTGGCGTTAGTCCGAGTTCTTTGCCCTCTCACAGGTAAGCCCATGCGGTGACGACGACCCCTGTAAGTGCCAATTTCAATTAGGCGCTTGATGTTCATTGCTTCCAAGCGCCTTAGGTCACCTTCTACTTGGTAGTTTTCTTCTATTTCTCCCCTCAGAGCTGCTACGTCAGCATCACTCAGGTCTTTAATACGAGTATCAGGGTTGACACTCGTGGCTGCTAATATCTCTTTTGATAGAGATAACCCAATTCCGTAGATATAAGTTAGACCAATTTCAACACGTTTATCACGTGGAAGGTCTACTCCGGCAATACGTGCCACAACTCGTGTCTCCCTATTCCTTAAAACTAGTAATGTGTTTTTTGTCAGTCAGCAGTTATTTGAATAAATTTTCCTGATGACTGTTCACTTTTTCCTTGTGTTATCCTTGGCGCTGCTTATGCTTAGGATTGACACAAATCACCATAACGCGACCACGACGCCTGATCACGTTACACTTTTCACAAATTTTCTTGACAGACGCTCTGACTTTCATGCTTTTTGTTGACTCCAAATAGTGAATTATAACATTTTATGATTAATCAGTCAGTAAAATTCATTATTTTTTTCCAATCTTGTATGGTATTATTTTTTACATATGTGAAATTTCATTCCGAAGAATAGTTGAAAAATGAGCTATTTCTTACGTAATCGATAAGTAATTCTGCCTTTTGTCAGGTCGTAAGGCGTTAACTCTACTTTGACGCGATCGCCGGGTAAGATCTTGATATAGTTACGGCGAATCTTGCCAGAAATGTGAGCTAACACATTGAAGCCGTTATCTAAATCAACACGAAACATTGCATTTGGCAGGGACTCGGTGACCGTGCCTTCCATCTCTATCAAATCTTGTTTAGACAAGTTTTTTCCTCAACTCAACAGCCTCCTACTTTGTTACAGCTACTTATAGTCTGCAAAGAACATATTTCGGAGAATATATCAACAGTTCATTAATATATTTTATCCAATATTTACATACATCTGCTTGGGGGACAGGGAATAGGGTGCTAGGTACAAAGAACTGGGAAAAATTTATCACCTTTAACCTCTCACCCACTCCCCTCTTTTAAGACACAATGACCTTTTTTAATTCAGCAGTGACTTCTTCTAGGGACTGATTACCGTTGATACTGAGGAGAGTCTGACGACTACTGTAATAGTCAATCAAGGGTGCCGTTTCAGACCGGTAAACTTCTAAGCGACGACGGATGACTTCTTCTGAGTCATCTTTTCTGCCTCGCTCTAGTAACCGTGCTATTACTGTTTCATCTGGCACATTCAAATTGACGACCTTTTCGCCATTTTGGTTGAGTTTTCCCAGTAATTGCTCTAAAAAAACTGCTTGATTGACAGTGCGGGGAAAGCCATCAAGAATCCAGCCTAATTTCGTATCATCCTGGATGAGACGTTCCTGAACCATTTCCTCCACAAGTTGGTCAGGAACCAACTCACCTTTATCCATATAACTTTGAGCCTTCACACCCAAAGGAGTCTGGTCTTTGAGACCTTGACGCAATATGTCACCTGTAGAAATATGAGGAATATTCAAATCGTCAGCTAAGGTTTTTGCTTGAGTTCCTTTACCAGCTCCCGGTGGTCCCAAGAAGATTACTCGTGTCACTACTGTTTCACCATTCCTTCATAGCGTTGAGAGATAACGTAAGTTTGAATTTGCTTTGACGTATCAATCGCAACACCTACTAAAATTAACAAAGAGGTAGCACCTAGCCCCCTAAAGGTTCGTACATTTAAAGCACTTTCAACGGCAGTAGGGATAATAGCAATCAAGCCCAGAAAGATAGCTCCTAAAAAAGTTAATCGATTCAGTACGCGCTCAATGTACTCACTTGTTGCTTTTCCCGGACGAATACCTGGAATGCTAGAACCCATCTTCTTCAAGTTCTGAGCTACATCAACTGGGTTGACAATCAATGAAGAATAGAAGTAGCTGAAGAAAACGATAGAAACTAGGTAAACAAGGGCATAGACCCAAGCCCCTGAACCGCCAGGTATGAGATAGGTGTTAACAATTTTTGAATATTCTGGATTTCTGATGAAATTCTCGGCCAACAGTGGCAAACTTAGAATTGCAGCCGCAAAAATAATTGGCATGACGCCCCCTTGATTAAGTCGTAGGGGTAAGTAGTTACGTTGCTCTGCAAAAATTCGTTTCCCAACTTGGCGACGCGCTGAAATAATCGGAATACGACGGATTCCTTCCTGCACAAACACAATACCAACAATCGTGACTAGGAAAAGCAGCAACAGCACAATAACTCGACCTACTGTTTCCCGGTTTCCTGTTTGTACAAAATCGATTGTGTCACCTAGAGCTTTTGGCAGTGTTGCCACAATATTGACAAAAATCAACAAAGATGCGCCGTTGCCTACGCCACGCTCTGTAATCACTTCTGATGCCCACATGACAAACATCGAACCCGCTACAAGAGCCAACGCTGTCTCGATAATGAAAATTGGTCCGTAGTTTAAGGCAAAGGGCTTGAGCCAGAATGTTGCCAAGAAGACACTTTGAATAACTGCCCAACCAGCAGAAACATAGCGTGTCATTTGAGAAATCTTCCGCCGTCCTGCTTCGCCTTCATTTTTCTGTAAATTTTCTAAAGCTGGAATGGCAGCGGTGAGCAATTGGATGATAATCGAGGCGTTGATATATGGCAAAATACCTAAGGCAAAGACTCCCAAAGCAGAAAGTCCACCTCCAGAAAAGATGTCCAAAAAGCTTAATATCTGGTTATTACCTTGAAGGGTTCTGGCAAATTGAGCTCGATCAATACCTGGTATGGGCAAATGTATGCCCAGACGAATCAACATTAAAAGACCTAAGGTCACAAGCAGCCGACCTCGCAGACCTGCTGCTTGCGCCATCTGCATAAAAGTTTCTTGAGCCGTTGGGGCTTTGTCTCGACTGATCATAGAGGGCTACCTGAATCGTGAAGCGAGGCACTTGGCTGGGGTAGGCTTGTCGTAGGTGCGTGCTTTGTGACTCACTCTAAAACTTCGCAACTCCCACCCGCTGCCTCAATTTTGCTACGAGCTGTACCTGTAAAAGCTGCCGCTTGCACCTTGAGGGGAACGTTCAATTCCCCATCCCCTAAAATCTTCAAAGATCCTCGAACAGCAGTAAGGATACCTGCTTGTTTTAACGAGGTGAGTGTAACTTCTGTATTTGCAGGGAGGGAGGCTAGCTTTTCTACATTAATCGTAGTGTACTGCTTACGATTAACCAGAGGGAAGCCCTTTAACTTGGGTATGCGGCGGTACAATGGCTGTTGACCACCTTCAAATCCGGGTCGTGTACTGCTGCCAGAACGCGCTTTTTGACCACGCATACCCTTACCAGCACTAGCACCTTGACCGGCAGAAACACCCCTACCTAAACGACGGGGACGCTTCTTTGAGCCTTTTTGAGGACGAACATCGGTTAGTCTCATAAAGAAAACCTTGTGTAAAATTTAGTCATTTATCATTCGTGAGCCACTACAGACACTGCTTTGTTGGCGCAAGCTTCCGCAGGAACTGGGGCGTAGCCATACTGGTGGGCTACAAAACATACACGTGCAAAAGGTATACCCGGAGGATCATTTGTTGTCATTTCTATAAAAACAAAGGACTGAGGACAAATGACTTAAATATAAAGATTTTCAACAGGAATACCCCGGTCTTCGGCGACTTCTGCAAAAGTTCGCAGGGTAGACAAGGCATTAACTGCGGCTCTGGCATTATTGAGAGGATTGTTTGAACCGAGTTGCTTGGCTAGAATATTGCGAACTCCTGCTAATTCAAGTACTGTACGTACAGCACCACCAGCAATAACTCCAGTACCAGGTGCAGCTGGTCGCATAATGACCTTAGCACCACCACCAATCCCATTAATAGGATGGGGGATAGAGTTAGATTTGGTCATGGGAATTTCAATCAGATGCTTTTTACCATCAGCGACGCCTTTTTTCACAGCACCAATTACATCTGAGGCTTTGCCTACTCCCACGCCCACTTGACCGCGTTCATTTCCCACAACGACTATTGCGCGGAAGCTAAGTTTTTTACCTCCTTTTACAACTTTACTCACCCGTCGGATTTGGATAACCCGCTCTTGCCATGTGGTTTCTTCTTTTTTTGTACGGTTAGCTTTACGACGACCAGTTGCCATTTTATTTACCTCGTGTTAGAAGCCAATTGTCATTTGTCCTCGGTCATTTGTCATTTTTTTTACTGAATGAACGGCAGGTGACGCCAGAGGCTCCAGTTGGGGAGACCCCAAGACGAGCCACTGCTGCATGCAGGAGGATCTCCCGCTCTCACGGCATGTAGCGTCCGTACTGGCTCCTGTAGCCTAACCGAACCCGTCCACCGCACTGCCTCCTCATGACTCATGAGCAATGACTCATTTAAAAATCCAAACCAGCTTCGCGAGCTGCTTCTGCTAGTGCTTTGACACGACCGTGGAAAAGGTTACCACCTCGGTCAAAGACGACTTTGCTAATACCTTTTTCTAAGGAGCGAACTGCGATCAATTTGCCAACTTCCACTGAAGCTTGACAGTTTGAACCTGAAGCTAATTTTGATTTTAAATCTGGTTCTAGAGTTGAAGCTGCCACTAAGGTGTGATGATTAGTATCATCAATCACTTGAGCATAAATATGTTGGTGAGAGCGAAATATAGCTAACCGTGGACGCTCAGAAGAACCATCAACTTTACCACGAATACGTCTACGGCGACGTTCCCTTGATTCTTTACGAGTATGTTTCATTTTTACTTCTTGCCTTTACCACCAGTCTTACCAGCTTTACGTCTGACCATTTCACCGGCGTAGCGAATACCTTTGCCCTTGTAAGGCTCTGGTGGCCGCACAGCACGAATTTTAGCTGCTGTGTTGCCTACCTCTTCTTTGTCGTAGCCGCTGACAATAACGTTAGTATTATTTTCAACTGCAAACTGAATTCCTTCTGGTGGAACAATGTGCACTTGATGGCTATAGCCCATGTTCAAAATCAAGTTACGACCTTGAACTTGCGCCCGGTAACCAACCCCTTGAATTTCCAAACGACGTTGAAACCCTTTGGAAACTCCCTCAACCATATTGGCAACCAAAGTACGGCATAAACCGTGCATTTGCCGGGACGTGCGAGATTCATCGCGACGGTTAACCTGCAATATTTCTCCTTCTTGGGAGACTATGACATAAGGAGGCAAATCGCGAAAAAGTTCGCCTTTAGGACCCTTGACTAACACTTTTGTGCCATCAATGTTTACTTGCACCTTAGCCGGAATTGTAATTGGGCGTTTACCAATTCGAGACATAACTTTTAGTCCTTTGTAATTTGTCTATTGTCTTTTACGAATGACAAATGACTAATGACTACCAAACGTAGCACAGTACTTCACCACCCAAGTTTTGACGCCGTGCTTCTCGGTCAGTCATAATGCCACTTGATGTAGAAATAATGGCAATACCGATACCACCTAGTACTCTTGGTAGTTCTTTTTTGTTGGAGTAAACACGCAAACCTGGTTTACTCACCCGCTTGAGGGTGGTGATGAGGGGTTGGCGATTTTTACCCTTGTACTTCAAGGAAATCACCAAATTGCACGCCACTCCTTCTCCTGCTTCTTCAAACTCACCAATAAAACCTTCTTCGCGCAGCACTTTTGCGATGCTACGAGTCATTTTGGTGGATGGCACTTGTGTCGTTTGATGCCGCGCCATATTGGCATTGCGGATGCGCGTGAGCATATCTGCAATTGTGTCGTTAACCGCCATCGTTTCCTCTTTAGATGAACTTATTGATCCCGAAAGGGCATTCCCATTTCTTTAAGTAAAGCGCGACCCTCTTCGTCAGTCTTTGCTGTAGTGATAATGGAAATATCCATACCACGAATTTGGTCAATGCTGTCATACTCAATTTCTGGGAAAATGAGTTGCTCTCTGACACCTAGAGTATAATTGCCGCGACCATCAAAACTTTTAGGACTAATACCGCGAAAGTCCCGGATTCTTGGTAGCGCTAAACTAATGAGACGGTCGAGAAAGGCATACATTCTTTCGCTTCTTAAGGTCACCATGATACCAACTGGCATACCTTGACGAATTTTGAAGCCCGCGATCGCCTTTTTAGCCCGCGTCACGACTGGTTTTTGACCAGTAATTGTCGCAATCTCGGTCAAAGACGCTTCCAAGGCTTTCGCATTTTGAGATGCTTCCCCCAAACCTCGATTAACAGTGACTTTCTCCAACTTTGGCACTTGATGAATGTTGGTGTACTGAAACTGTTGCATCAGTTTGGGGACAATTGTTTCTTGGTATAAAGTTTTCAGTCTTGTTGTTGCCATAGTTTTTGTTCTTTTTATCCCTGGTCTTGGTCAGGGATTATTGTCCTTACTCTTTGTCTATTGTCTTTTGTTTTTTTACTAATGACCAATGACTTTCCGGGTTTGCCACTTGACACGGCTGTGCTACTCTACTCTACGGGAAGCCGCCTAGGGGGTCTATGGAAAATCGGCCTCTAAACGTCTACAAGTCAATAAACTGTAGCCTAGCACTTGCTTTCATATGCCGACAGACCCGCTTTCGAGCAGTAACTCACTACTTATCTATGATTTCGCCAGTTTTTTTAAGCATTCTAACTTTCTTACCTTCTGCAGTGAAAGTGTAGGAGATGCGACTGGCAACATTTTGCTTGGTGGAATAGAGCATAACGTTGGAACTGTGGATTGGGTATTCCTGAGTCACAATACGCCCAGATTCACCTTCTTGCTGAGGTTTGACGTGCTTAGTTTTTATATTTACACCTTTAACAAGCACTTTACTTTCTTGGGGAATTGCTTTGATAATTTCTCCAACTTTGCCTTTATCTTTCCCCGCAATAACTTGCACGGTATCCCCGGTTTTAACGTGCATTTTGAAAAATCTAGGTTGCTCCTTCTTTTTGTTTGCCATTACAGCACCTCCGGAGCCAGAGAAACAATTTTAGTAAAGTTTTTTTCACGCAGTTCTCGTGCTACTGGTCCGAAAACCCGTGTTCCTCTGGGGTTACCATCTTTATTGATGATAACTGCGGCATTATCGTCAAAACGAATACTCATACCACTATCTCGATGGGTATTATGACGGGTGCGGACAATGACTGCTTCCACAACATCGGACTTTTTCACAGCCATATTCGGCTGAGCGTCTTTAACGACGGCGATGATCCGATCACCGATGAAACCGTAACGGCGGTTACCTGCTCCCAATACGCGGATGCACATGAGTTTACGGGCACCGCTATTATCTGCAACATTAAGGTAAGTTTGGGGCTGAATCACAATCGTTTTTTCCTTTTTGTCTTGTTAACTACTTAATAACTATATGGTTTAGCCATTTTTAGTAGTCAGGATTTCTGTGACTTTCCAGCGCTTAGTTTTACTCAGCGGCCGCGTTTCCTGAATGCGAACGCGATCGCCTATTTTGCACTGATTTTCTTCATCATGTACCTTATAGCGCTGGGTTTTTACGACTATTTTGCCGTATTTTGGGTGAGGAGCGCGGTTTTCGATGGCGACTACCACCGTTTTTTGCATTTTGTCGCTTACGACCAAGCCAACTCGTTCTTTTACTGCCATAATCTTCTACTTTGATTCTTTTACGGGTTGACTTGAGGAAGCGCGTTTGCGTTCTCCTTCTACAGTCATTAGTTGAGCCAGACGGTGGCGGGCGTGTCTAAATAGATGGGGTTTGTCTAGCTGTCTGGTTGCTTGTTGCAAGCGCAACTGAAAGAGTTGCTTTTTTACAGCGATAATCTCTTGCTCCAGTTGTTCGTCAGTTAAAACTCTTGCTTCTGAAATTTTGGGAAGAGGCATAACCTAGACCTGTTGTTGCTCTTGTGAGCGTGAAATGAACTTAGTTTTGATAGGTAATTTGAAAGCAGCCAAGCGCATTGCTTCGCGAGCAGTTTCTTCAGGAACGCCTGCAATTTCAAATAGAATTCGTCCTGGTTTTACGACTGCTACCCAGAACTCAGGTGAACCTTTACCAGAACCCATCCGGGTTTCTGCTGGACGCATAGTCACTGGTTTATCAGGAAAAATCCGAATCCAGATTTTTCCACCCCGGCGGATGTAACGAGTCATTGCTCGACGAGAAGCCTCTATTTGACGAGAGGTAATCCAAGCAGGTTCCAACGCTTGCAAAGCAAAATCCCCAAAGTTCAGGTCGCTACCCCGATGGGCTAGACCATTCATTCGTCCGCGTTGTTGTTTGCGGAATTTTGTTCTTCTTGGACTTAGCATGATGTGTCAAAAGTTAAAAGTCAAAAGTGAAGGTAACAAGTCGAAAGCTATGGACTAATAACTTATGACTATCCTTCATTTGAGCGGTCTTCAAATTGCTGACGACGACGTTGTTGTTGACGGCGAGAGGAGGGACGATCGCGGTCGCCACGGTCACGATCGCGGTCGCGATCACGATCCCTCGTTGTTGGCGCAGGAGTTTGTTCCTGTCCAGGAATAATTTCTCCTTTGAATACCCACACTTTTATGCCGAGAATTCCGTAAACAGTTTTTGCTGTACAGTATGCGTAATCAATATCAGCTCGTAAGGTGTGTAAAGGTACTCTACCTTCACGAGTCCACTCTGTCCGGGCGATTTCTGCACCGTTAAGCCGTCCGCTGACTTGAATTTTGATGCCTTGTATACCAGCGCGTTGGGCACGTTGAATGGCTTGCCGTACTACCCGCCGGAAGGAAACGCGGCGTTCGAGTTGTTGAGCGATGTATTCAGAAATGAGGTAAGCATCAGCATCAACTCGTTGGACTTCAACAACGTTAATACGAATTTGGCGATTGCTTCCCAACAATTGCTGGAGACCAGTGCGTAGAGATTCGATACCTTGTCCGCCTCGACCAACGACAACGCCGGGTCGAGCTGTACGTACCTCTAAATCAATTTGATCTGCTTTACGATCAATCCGCACCTCAGAAATTCCAGCGTTGTTTTGTGCGTATCTACCCAGTTTTTGTTCTATATACTGACGAAGTTTGTGGTCTTCTTGTAAAAGTTCTGGATAGCGGCTAGGGTCAGCAAACCACCGGGATTGATGTTCTTGGGTGACTCCCAAGCGAAAACCTACTGGATGTATCTTCTGTCCCACAAATGCTTCCTCTAAACAAAAATTCTTTTGTGTACCTGTACGCTATTTTTTATTTATTTAGCTGCAGTAACCTCAGCAGCGACAGCTACTGTAATATGACACGTCGGCTTGCGAATTTGGTAAGCACGACCTTGCGCCCTTGGTTGGAACCGTTTGAGTACCGGACCTTGATTTGCATAAGCTTGAGTAATCACAAGCTCTGTTCTGTCTAGCCCAGCGTTATGTTCAGCATTCGCTGCTGCACTTCTAAGTACCTTCAATACTGGTTCACAGGACCGATAGGGCATGAATTCTAGGATAATCAGGGCTTCCCGGTAGGAACGTCCTCTAATTTGGTCAAGTACGCGACGCACTTTATAAGGAGACATACGTACATAACGGGCGATCGCTTTTACTTCAGTCGTGTCTGTTGCCATAGTTTTCTCCGTCCGTTTGAGTCATTAGTCATCTACTAAGCCATAGCGTGACTAATAACTGATAACTATCTACCTGATTTTTTGTCACTTCTGGCGTGACCCTTATAAGTGCGCGTGGGGGCGAACTCACCCAGTTTATGTCCTACCATTTGGTCACTTATAAAAATGGGAACGTGTTGGCGTCCGTTATGGACTGCGATGGTATGACCTACCATGAGGGGCAAAATTGTCGAAGCCCGTGACCAAGTTTTAATAACTTCCTTTTTATTGGCGTCATTGAGCCTTTCAATTTTTGTTAGGAGATGATCGGCAACAAAAGGACCTTTTTTAAGAGAGCGACCCATAGTTCGATTTTGGATTTTCGATTTTGGATTTCGATTTAGAAATTTGAATTTACCAATTGTAGATTTTGGATTTTGAATTATATTTATAATCTAAAATCCGTCTTGAAAAGCTTTGAGCGGAGGTTTCCTCCGATCAAACTTTTCGCAAAATCTAAAATCTAAAATTCTATGATTCACGACCGCCACGACCGCGCTTAGAAGATTTGCGGCGACGGCGCACAATAAACTTGCTACTGGCTTTCTTCCGTTTGCGTGTCTTGAAACCTAAAGCAGGTTTACCCCAAGGTGTGACAGGTCCTGATCTACCGATTGGTGCCCTTCCTTCACCACCACCGTGTGGGTGGTCAACTGGGTTCATCACACTACCTCTAACTTGAGGACGGCGACCTTTCCAACGAGTTCTACCTGCTTTACCTGCGCTCAGGTTTCTAGCATCCAGATTACCGACTTGTCCGATGGTGGCATAGCACTCGCGACGGATCATCCGGACTTCTCCAGAAGGCAACTTGAGTGTTACGTAGCTACCTTCTTTTGCCACAACTTGAGCAGTCGCACCAGCTGAGCGAACAATTTGACCGCCCTTACCAGGTTTCAATTCTACGTTGTGAACGCTGGTTCCCAAAGGAATGTTAGACAAAGGTAAAGCATTGCCATTTTCAATAGGAGAATCTGGACCAGCAACAACTGTTGTCCCTACTTTTAAACTGTTGGGTTGAAGAATGTAACGCTTCTCGCCGTCTTCATATTGCACAAGGGCAATCCGCGCGTTACGGTTGGGGTCGTATTCAATAGCTGTCACTTTGGCCGGAATACCACGCTTATCCCTTTTAAAGTCGATAATGCGATACAGACGTTTGTGTCCACCACCTCTGTGGCGAACAGTAATGCGTCCTTGATTATTTCTGCCTTTGGCGCGATGCTTCGATACGGTGAGCGATTTTTCCGGCTCGGTTTTAGTTATTTCCGAGAAGTCAGAAATCGTAACTTGGCGAGTACTGGGGGTGTAAGGGCGATAAGAACGAGTACCCATTTTTTTAAACCTCTGGGAATAGAACTTGTCTAATCTTCTCTACATCCCCAGACGCCACTGTAACAATGGCTTTCTTATATTGGGGCTTGTAACCAAGAAATTTTCCAACGCGCTTTCTTTTGCGTGGTGGTCTTGTGGTGTTGACTTTTTCAACTTTTACTTCAAATAAATCTTCAATCGCCGCTCTAATTTGTGGCTTTGTTGCCTTTGGAGTCACTTCAAAAGTGTATTTGTTTTGCTCCATGAGTACGGTCGCTTTTTCAGTCAGTATTGGGCGACGCACAAGATCAGGAAGGTTTCGGGGGTCAAATCTAGTCACTGTAGACCTCCTGAATTTTTTCTAGGGCTGATGCTGTAACAACAATCTTGTCAGCGTGCAGCAAATCGTAAACATTTAACTGGTTAGATCCAATCAGTTTTAGATTTGCGACGTTACGGGCTGATAAAAAGACGTTGTCTGTACGTTCGGACAAAATTAATAAGGTTTTCTTTTCTGGTTCTGAACCCCAACGGGCGATCGCTCCCACTAATTCCTTAGTCTTGGGACGCTGGATCTGCTCGCTAAATTCTTCCACCACAATCAAATCGTCAATTCGACTCGCAAAAGCTGTTCGCAAAGCTAAACGCCGCTCTTTACGGTTCATCTTGAGGTTATACTCTCGCGGTTTTGGTCCAAATATGACACCACCACCACGCCACAAAGGAGAACGAATAGAACCAGCACGCGCACGACCAGTCCCTTTTTGCCGCCAAGGTTTGCGACCGCCACCTCTGACTTCAGAACGGGTTTTGGTACTAGCAGTTCCTTGACGAGCATTGGTCATTTGTCTTACCAAGGCTCGATGCACGACATGAGATGCCGTTTCTTCTTTGGCAACCTTGAAGTCGAACGTTTTTTGCCCGACTTGTTCTCCTTGCCAATTTTTGACTACACACTCAAACATTTTTAATCCTTAGTCATTAGTCATTAGTTACTTAGTCATTAGTCCAGAGTTAAATGACTAATGAGTTACGACTTTTTACCAACTACATTTGCAGGGACAATATCTACTAAATTACCTGGCTTACCAGGAACACTTCCCTTGATAAGTATTAAGTTGCGCTCTGGATCTACTCGTACCACAGTTAGTTGGCGGATTGTGACGCGGCTACCACCCAAACGTCCCGCCATCCGCTTACCTGGATAAACACGACCGGGAGTTGTACCAGCACCTATTGAACCTGGTGCTCTATGGTTCTTGGAACCGTGCGACATCGGTCCTCGACCGAAGTTGTTGCGTTTTTGGTTGCCTGCAAAACCGCGACCAATACTTGTACCGACCACGTCTACAGTTTGACCTGCACTAAAAATATCCGCTTTAATCTCTTGACCTAGAGCATATTCGCTCTCGTTATCTATGCGATACTCCTGCAAGTGACGCAATGCTGGGGCTGATGATTTGGCAAGATGTCCCAACAATGGTTTATTCAGCGCCTTTGGCTTAACCTCGCCATAACCTACTTGGATGGCGGAGTAACCGTCGGTCTGTTTTGTTTTAACCTGGGTAATGGTGCATGGTCCCGCCTGAATGACGGTTACAGGAATCGCAACTCCTGCCTCGTCAAATACTTGGGTCATACCCAGTTTGGTGCCGATAATACCTACAGACACAGTTACTGGATCTCCTTAACTTATGTTCTTTTTGTTGCCATCAGATTTTTACAGACACACTTTGTGAACGCCCCTCAGGACGATTTCCAATTTTTTGGACAGACCTCTTGATGTCGAACTGCTTAGGTAATCACAGTTACAACTTTTTTGGGTCTTCACCAAGAGTCCATAGTATTTGATGAATTTATTTACTTTGTATTCGTCACCAGAACAGCCAAAAGTTCTTCCAATTTCTAAGGAACAACTATTGAAAATTGTGCAAGGCTTTTGTTGCTTTGCGCTTTGTGCGGCAATGCTTTTATCAACAGCCATTGCTCTGGCACGTTCTTTCTAGTAGGACTTAGGCAGCGACCTGCCCAGTATCCGTTGGCAGAGATTTATACAATACTACAAACCAACATGACTGCTCAGCTCCTACTTCATTAACAACCTTAAACAGTCATTTTAACTATTCAAGATTTTCCCTCATTATTTTGAGGTTCAGGAGTGAATGCAGTTTATTCTTAAGGTTGGCACTTATTTTTTACCAACCACTCCTAATTTGTCTTTGCGGTTTTTCTAGTCTACCAGTCTTTTATCAATTTTTACTAGTTTATTCCATATGGAACTTAGTCATCAGTTTACGATGCTAACACTAGTGAGAATTAGCAGTCAGACAGTAACTTATATTTTAATAGATGGTCACGATCCAATATTATAACTCATCTGTTAATATTTGTCTAGCAAATTTTCAAGTGTTTTTGGCGACAATTTCTAGGATTATTTTGCGAGACTTATTAAAGGTAGCAGATTCTCGAACTGAACAGTCAATAATAGAAATATCGAAGTGGGATAGAACAAAAATCAATTTATGGCACTAATTACCACTGGCAACGCTTTAATTCGGGATCTTGAGAAATTTGGCGCTCTTGGTGTTTACGTACCTCTAGAAGGAGGTTTTGAAGGTCGGTACAGACGCCGACTGCGTGCAGCGGGTTATGTCACTCTCGATCTGAGTGCAAAGGGATTAGGCGATGTAGCTGCCTATCTCACAACAGTTCATGGTGTTAGACCTCCTCATCTTGGGAAAAAAAGTACTAGCACTGGTGCGGCAGTAGGTTATGTTTACTATGTGCCGCCGATTGTTAGCTCTCAACTCGAACACCTCCCACCCAAATCAAAGGGCTTGGTGTTGTGGATTATTGAAGGGCAAACTCTTTCCAATCAGGAAATTGAGTTTTTAACGACCTTACCCAGCTTGGAACCACGAGTGAAAGTGGTGATAGAAAGGGGTGGTGATCGCGCCTTCCGTTGGACGCCTTTACAAAAGACGCTTCTAGCTAGTTAGGACAACCAACATGGGACAGGGAAAAACTATCTCTGTCCCCTGCCAACTACTAATCCTGTTGATGAGAAAAAACGTAAGCACCCCATAGAGAAAGGGCGATCGCCATCACGAGTAAAATGGGCAGGCAATACCAAGGAAACTGAGACAATGGCAAACAAGTAGCTGCACGTAGTCCGATGCTGGCGTAAGTCAGGGGTAATAGGTAAACTACGAATTTTAGGGCTGTGGGTAATGTCGCTGGGTCAAAAAACGTTGCTCCTAAGAACGACATGGGGATAATAATAAAGTTATTATAGAGTCCGACTGATTCAAGGGATTTTACACTTAACCCTACAATCACTCCCAAACCAGCAAAAACTGCACAACTTAATACCAATATCAGCACAAACAGTGGATTGAGAAAATTCCAGTTTCTTGTAAACACCAGCGCTACTAAAATAACACCGAGTGAAGTCATTAACCCTCGTGTCACTCCCGCCAGCATTTTTCCAATATGTAGCGCTAGGGGATGTACGGGAACAAGCAACAATTCTTCGAAGTTTTTGGTAAAGAGTCTGTCTCCGCAGATGGAAAAAGTAGTCCCAACAAAGCTGACTGTCATAGACGACAGTGCGACCATTCCTGGCAAAATAAATTCTAAATAGTTATTATAGTTACCACTGAGTCCTGAGCCAGGTTTGATTGAACTACCCAAACCAAAGCCAAAAGCTAGAATGTATATCAGTGGAGATATTAATCCTGACGAAATAATTTGTACAAGTTTTGTACGCAACTCTAGCCAATCTCCCCAGAAGATAGTGAAACTATCCGCTATGAGAGTTTGAAATTGTGAGAATTTGAAATTCTTGCCAAAAGGCAGTGATGGTGATGATACCACTTTCTTTATACTGAATGTATTAATTTTATCTTAAGTTTTAAGTTAACATTTCTTGACACCTTTACGACCTTTGGTCGTAAAAATTTTTCATGTGGAGAAAAGAAAATCAAAAACAGAAAATGCCTCAAATTAAACCTGAATGTTTAGCGAGTTTGCTGAATTTGGCTGGTGGTAGGAACGTCAAAGAAAAAGTTGCAGACAATAAGACTCAAGAATCGGCATACTGAAATAAGGGGAGCTATTGAATCCACTCCCTACTGTCCAAAGCGTAAAGTTGATTAAGCGACAATGAGACGAAAATCTACTGGTAAAACAGTTACGAGTCCCAAACCTTCTATCTTCCAATCTCCAATGTTTAATTTCACCACGATGGCAATCTTGGGAGGGGTGTTTGTATTGGGTATTGGGATTGGTATTGCTTTTAGCTCCACGGCTACATTTAGTCCAGATAACGTAGCTAGCCGAGAATTTATTGATACCAAAGCACCGAATGCTGATATTTGCGTGCAGTATGGAGCCAGCGCTATGGTGATGGATACCAGACTGTTTGTGACTCTCAACCCTTTTAAAGTCTACGTTGGTCAGCCCAGTATGCGTCCTGGATGTGTTCTGCGTTCGAGTAACATGACAATTTTAGAACAAAAGAAGCTGATAACATCACAGCAGCTTAGAGAATGCAAAAATCGTTTGAACAACTTTGCCTATGCGGGTGACTTGAACGGTGATAAACCTGACATTAGCTGCACTTATGAGAACGATGATGCGAAAAACTTCTTCATTAACCAACCAGGAGCAACAGCTCCAGGAATCGAAACTCAAAGATTCTAGAAAAGGACGAAGACAAGAAAAGGAAGAAAAAAGAATTACTTTGTTCTTTCTTTTCTCGTTCTTCTTTACTTTTGTGTGCTCTTTATCTTGAAGAGTTGGGAAAGGGTTCACCAAACTCAATTACTTTAGAATTGGGTACTTTAGAACTGGGAGAACTGCGTGAACCAGTGGGGAGATTTGGGACTGGAAAATTTGACGTACCCAAAGAAGGAGCGCTATTGTTCGGATAACTGCCTTGATGTGGAAAAGAGGGTGGGCTAAAAGCAGAACCAGGGAGTTGAGAGGAATTGTTCGGGTTCAGAGGCGGTACTTGAACAGATGGTGCTTGTGGAAAATTATTTGTCGTTGCAGGTAAGGTTGTTAATGGTGGCGGTACACTGAAATCAGGAACTTGTTGTTGATTATAGGTAGTTGATGGTGGGTTGCCTGGAAGTTGTGGGAGATTATTAGACGTTGCAGGTGGTAAACTGCCTGGAGGTTGTGGGGGATTATAAACACCAAGTGGTGAGTTACCTGGCGGTTGTGGGGGATTATAGCTAGCTGATGGTAAGTTGCCTGGAGGTTGTGGGGAATTATTGTATACACTAGATCCTAAGTTACCTTGAGGTTGTGGGGGATTATTGTATACACTAGATCCTAAGTTACCTTGAGGTTGTGGGGGATTATAGATATCAGGTGTGTTGCTTGGTAGCGGTGGGGAAATATTTGTAGATGAAAAATTCCCAGGTAAAGAGGTACCGTTGCTATCAACCAAAGGACGTAATACCCAACGGGTGGGATTTTCTCTAGAAACAGGTTGCAGTTGCACTCTTGTTGGAGCGATGGGGATTCCAGGTGCTAAATCCATAACAATACGAGTAACATCTGCGTTGAGTTGGGAAACGCGAATGCTTCGGATGGCTCCATAGAAATTTTGTTTGGTGGGAATTTTGCCTAATTTAGTACCAGGCAAATCTATAACAATGCGTGGGGGTTGGGCGAGGTAAAAGTATCGAGGTTGTGCGGCTGCTGAGAGAGAAATTTCTAGTTGTGACGCCTCTGGGTAAAAGCGCCAATCCTCAAGCCTTGCTATTGGCGCTGCACTACTACTATTGCCCACATCAAAGCCATAAACGCTAAGAGGCTTACTGTAAAGCACCCCTGTATACAAGGCAAACAAGGTAACGCGAAACAGATACTTGCAAAACCAGAAAAATTGTTTATTTTTTAATTGCTTGTCCATACTCCTCACGACTCCACAAAATCTATCCACAATTGTCCATGACAACTGTTTTTTTTACTACCCGCTTTTGCCGAAGATGTCAAATGGTAGCACGCTCAAACATGAAGTTATATCGTGTCCGGTTAAAGACTTATCATTAAGGTTGCAAAGGAGCAGGGGGAAAAGGTTTTTAGCTTCCTACACATATGTAGGGATAATAACTATCAACCGGACTTGATACTAGGAGTTGTTCAATGATTCTTTGACTGCTCAGGTTGTTCATTAATTTTTTCTGGTGTTGCTGTCAATCCAATAGTTCTGGAACTATCGCTGATACTTATTTTTCCTATTGAATTCCCTTTCTGTGCTAATTTAATTTGTATTTTCACTGGGATAATGTTTGCTTTTGTTTGAAATTTTGGAGTATTACATAAGATGTGATTGGAAACTTCTCCCGATAAACTCAATTGTTGATTTTTAAATTTACCAGTTAGAGAAGATTTTTCAGATACTTTTGAAGTTTTAGTCGAGTTAGCTGGTAGTAAAAAACCATTCAAGTAAATTCCTGATTGCTGAACATTTAAGAGTAGAAAATCTGATTTTTCGCAGACGGGCAAATTTTCACTCAACATGAGACGATAGTGAGTGTGAATTGCAGACGGTGCTTTGATGCTGCTTTCTCCATAAGCAGTTACGACTTTAAACAAAAGCACAACTAAACTTATTGTCACACCATAGAAGGTTAGAGATTTTAAGTGGAAATGAGGTTTTGTCATGTTGATAAAAAAGGATCGGGGACAGAGGGAAATGATCAATTCTGAATGATGTCAAAAGTCATCATTTAGAATTGATTATTGATCTAACTTTTTAGCTGTAATTTCTCGTTAGTAAGAACGGAAGTAATATGAGAGCTAATTTGACTGTGGCGACGAGTAATCAGCAGTGAAGAGCGACACTCAATGGCTAGTTCGTCTGTGTATCTTCCCAAGGTTTGACGTTCGATACCCCAAGCGCGGCTCGTACCAGCAATAGTCAGATCAACAGCTTCAGAGGCTGCCACTACAACTTGAATTGGCTCTATGGCTTCGACTATTTTGATATCAATGCGATCGCTTACACTTTGAGGCAATTGCTCCATTACGTTGTGAAGCTCGTAACTGAGTTCATTTCTGACTTGATTCTCTGCCACAACCTGTAAAACCTGTAATCGGCAGGTATCACGATTTACTAACAATCTCAAAGCCAGTATCATTGCTAAATCGTCATGAATGTTTGCAGAATAAGGAACCAACAACCTTTCTAAACGCTCTTGTCCTCGATCTATAAACACCGCCACATCCACTTGTGCATTGGTGAGAATTTGACCAACTCGTCCACCTAAGCGATTCTTACTAAAAGCTGGACGATGCCATCCTACTAAAACTAAGTTAGCTTGCTCAAGTAAGGCAATCCGTGCTGTTTCTCGTCCAACATTGGTGGATGTGCAAACAATAGGATGCATATAGAAGCGTGCTTCTGATGGTTCTAGACGTGAAATCAATTCTTCTAGTTGTTGGCGGCGCTGTGCAATAACTCTATCTGCTTCTTGTGGAGTACTTTCAAAGCCATAGTCTTCTTGCAATTCAATCAAACTGAGTGGGTAAACAACGGCGGGTTGTCGATAGTTGATAGCGATCGCAACAGCTAACTCCACTAAACCTTTTTGACTATTGGGATTTGCAACTGGAACCAAAATTCCGTAAGGACGATTGTAATCTTTACCACCAGAGGTGTCTGTTTCTTTTTCTTCTGGTTCTTGCTCAACTACATCCAACTTGATCAGCTTTTTCGGATAAGTTTGCTCTAACAGTGGCGAAGTCATAAATGTTGTGACTAGTGCCATAATAACCAGCATGGTAAATAGTAGCGGCGAAATGACTCCAAGACTCAGACCAATATTTAGCACTATCAGTTCAGTTAAGCCGCGAGTATTCATCAACCAACCTAGTGCTGAGGCTTCTCGCTTCTCTATACCACTGACACGTGCTGCTACATAAGTGCCAACGTATTTACCTATGATTGCCACTGCGAGCACAGCTAAGCACAGTGCCCATAATTCTGGTTTATTCAGCAAACCAATTTCCGTGCGCAAACCACTATAAGCAAAGAACACTGGTAGCAAAAATATTAGCACAAAATCTTCGGTTTTTATTGCTAATTCCCGCACTAAACCTGCATTCTTTGGCATGGCTGCTCCTAGTAAAAAAGCCCCAAATATGAGGTGAATGCCAATCAGTTCGGTAATCAGAGCAGAAGCAACCACTGCCATGTAAATTAAAGCTAAAACTAATTGGCTGAGGCGTCCAGTCCGACGGTAGTAGTTGGCAAGGCGTTTCAAGAAAATTCGCCCTACTGTCATCATTAAGCCGATATAGATCAGGGAGTATAAAATCGTGGGAATAGCTTTGACAAAACTACCAGTATGTGCGACAGCAATAGCCACTGCCAACAAACACCAAGCAGTGACGTCATCTACTGCAGCACAAGTCAGCGCCAAAGTTCCCAAACGTGTTTTTTGCAAATTATTTTCAGTAATAATCCGTGCTAATACTGGAAAAGCAGTAATCGACATTGCTGCTCCCAGAAACAGTGCGAAGGCGGTAAACGACACACTAGCATTGGAAACTAGGGGGTACAGCAGAACTGCTAGCAGCGTTCCTAATGAAAACGGTACTAAAATACTGACGTGAGAAGTTAAGATTGCTACCTCTAAATTGCCACTGAGGTATTTGGGGTTTAACTCTAACCCAATCAAAAACATGAAGAAAATTAGCCCTACCTGAGACAACACATTCAGGAAGGGAATTGTTTCGGGTGGAAACAAGGTAGATGCTAATCCTGGAGCAACCAAACCAAAAAGAGATGGTCCGAGCATTATCCCAGCAACGATCTCTCCAATGACTAATGGTTGGTTAATCCACCGGAAGGCGAGTCCTACTAGCCGTGACAGTCCGATAACAATAAGCACTTCAACGAGAACGAGAATAACTGTCTGCATGTTTTCCTCACAATCGACTATCCAGTGGTCTAAAGATGATTCTTTATAACCCTTTAATATGTCAAGTCAACGTTATCTAGTTTACTTATAGTAATTCGTGGTGTTAATTGTTGTTAACAAGCGCCGTTGTATCTTGGGAAACTCATCATCTAATAGACCAAGTAACAAAGTGGCATATGCTTTGCGTAAGCATCAGATTTAAGCATGAAGTTCAACAAAGGACAGGGTTACAAAACCTTATATACGGAAAACTATGGGATTAGGCGAACGCGTTAACCGAGTCATAAAAGCAAACTTGAATGATATTGCAGGCAATTTCAACCGGATAGAAGGAGAAATGTTTATTGCTGGAGGAGGTGTAGCGGGTGCGGGAATTTCTGCTATGGTTGGCAACATGGGTCTAGCTGGCATGGGCACAGCAGTGGGAATTTATGCGCCTCATTTGATAGCTGTAGGGACGGTTACTGGGGCTGCTGCTTATGGAGTCAAAAAAGGAGTGGAAAATCAAGATCCTTTGGCTGTAGGTGCAGCAGTACTCGGCTCAGTTGGCGGTGCGGGTGTTTATGCAACGATCGGAAATATGGGATTAGTTGTGGCTGGCACGGGTTTTAGTATAGGCATGGCTCATGTCGTGTCTGTGGGCGCAGTAGTTGGACTTGGGGTTTACGGTTTGTCGAAAGTTCTGGACAAATCCGATAATCTTAACAAAATAAGGTGCAGCATACAGCAAAGCATTGAAAGTACTACAGGAAACACTAAGCATTTGCAATTACAGTACAAGCAAGCTGAAGACGAAATCCAAGCATGGTATCAAGTCGCGGTGCTAGCTTTGAAAAAAGAACGTTTGGATTTGGCTCGTGAGGCTTTGAATCGCAAGTACATTTATCAAGAAACTGCTAAGAGTCTGAAAAATCAGATTGATCAGCTCCTCAGAGTTATAAGGGGTAGGCTGAAAACCCTTGAGGGACAGGCACGTAGTGCCGATTCCCGTACTTCAGGCAAGGGATGAAAGCCACTACGTAGCCTTTAGGCTACAATAAAGCTTATTCTCGCTGCTGTGCAATATAGTTCTTAACCCTCTTTTGTCACTCTAGGCAGAGGAAAAGGAGAAATAAGGGATATTGAAGTTTGGAAAAATTGAACGAGTTAGATTATTGACAAGCATTTGAAGTTTAAAAAATCCTTCAGATAACTTAGGAACTGTAAAAACTTGTAACCAAGGTTTAATTAGGTTAAATAGTACAAATGGTTGAAGTATCAAACGGAGATTATTAAGAATATTATTCCAAACATTTCCTTTATCCCACCAAGGATGCGATGAAAAATTAGATTCCGATTGTGGTGGTAATTTCAGTAGTTGTTCAGAATGGAGACTAACCATTAAATAAGCACTCAAAACAATTTTCCACCATTTTTCTATCTGGGGATAATTAGTTAGACGAAAATCTGCCCATCCTAATTCATTTTTACTCTGCTTTAAACCATATTCTACCCAAGTTCTTAAACCGTAAAAATTACCAACTTCTCTCGGCGTAATTTCTGGAAACTTACTCATTACGTACCAAGTAGTGTTTTTGGGAAGAACTTCAATATCCGTCGTGATTTGCCAATACCTAATTTCTGGATTATCGCCAGAGATTATCTCTCTAATATATCTATTTTCGGAACTTAAATCTGAAAAAACTCTCTTGAATCTTTGCCACTCTGAATACTTTACTTTTGAGTCTGTAACTCGCCAAGCATTATGATTCGAGCGAATTGCAACTATAAAATTTAGACTGAATTCATCTAATCTTTGAATAAAATTCTTTCCACTCTCACCATAGAAACTATCTGCTAGGACAAGATTAAATTTAAACCCCATAGAGCGCAATTTTCTAATCATTATCGCTGCAATTTCAGGTTTGGTTAAATATTTATCCCCTGGTTGTAGCCTTTCTCTCGGTTTATATATTTCAAATATTAAAGGAAACGTCATTCCAGATAAGACACCATATGCTGTAACTGCAACAATACCATTGTCTGTTTTACCTAAATTTCCAATGTACTGCCGTTTGACATAATCCGTTGTATTTCCTTTTTTCTTATCCCCTGTTTCATCAATAATTAATACTATTGGACGACCTTGAAGGATATATAGTATTAATTCTAATCTTTGTCTCCTTAATTCTTCTACATTCCAGGGTGATTCTGTTAAAAAATGGTGTAACGGTTGATGATTTTCTAAGCCTGCTACTTTAGCGATCGCTGGCAGTCTTTTCCGTTTTATATCAGATACTATTCCCACATGAAGATATTTGAAAGCTTCAAAGCTTCTCACTTCTGTAAACAGCTTTTGATACAGCTGACAGTACTAATCTACAAATTTTACTGTAGGTGCTGGCGGACGAGGTTCAACCATACTTTCTGCTTCGGTTTTCGCGATACGCTTTGCGTCAAGCCAGAGGCTTATCGCCCTTAATTATACTCTGCCTAGAGTGACAAAAGAGGGTTAACCGCTTCAGTAGAAATATTACCAGCAGTCGAAACAAAGTAGCTAGTACAACATGGCGTAAATTCGGTTAGGGTAGAAATGATAGAGATAAGCTAAAATACTTATGCCCAGCTAACCGCTAAAAATTAGCTTGAGTGATGTAGACCAGCAAACCCTAGAAAAATTAGCGAATCGTCCCAGTACATCACAGCAAATTGCAGAACGTGCCCGGATTGTACTAAATGCTTCTGTTGGTAAGAACAATGCCGAAATTGCTCGGACGCTCAATGTTAGTATCAAGATGGTACGGCAGTGGAGACGGCGTTGGGTTGATACCAACGAGCAATCTAAAGTAGTAATGGAGCGATTGCAAGATAATGAGCGTCCTGGTGCACCGTTAAAATTTACGCTGGAACAACAAGTTGAATGTATGGCGATCGCCTGCCGTGACCCGATGGAATATAATCGTCCCATAAGTCATTGGAGCGTTTATGAACTAGCGGATGAGTTGATCAATCAAGGGATTGTGGAACAGATATCCCCTCGTCAGGTCGGACGATGGTTAGCCGAAGCAGAACTTAAACCGCACCAGTCTCGGTACTGGCTTTTTCCCCCCGTATGACCCTAAGTTTGAAGTCAAAGTAGAAGATATTAGCCAACACTATCTGAGCGCCCCAATACGAGCCGAACTGGGAGAACGTACTATTAGTATTGATGAAATGACAGGCATTCAAGCCCTAGAACGCGCCTTGCCTAATTTACCGATGCGGCCAGGAAAAGTCGAATGTCGAGAATTTGAATATATTCGGCACGGTACACAAACTTTGATTGCCAATTTTGATGTTGTGACAGGTAAAATTGTTGCTCCTACTATTGACCATCATAGGACTGAAGCTGATTTTGAAACCCATTGTCAACGCTTAATTAGTTCTGACCCAAATGCCAACAAGTGGCATTTGATTATGGACTGTCTAAACATCCACCAATCAGAATCTTTGGTACGATGGATTGCAAATCAGGAAGGAATTTCCCAGGAAACTTTAGGTGTTAAGGGCAAGTCTGGCATCCTGCAATCGATGGAAACTCGCGCCGAGTTTCTTGCCAATCCCAAACACAAAATTGTCTTTCATTTTACGCCAAAGCACTGTTCATGGCTCAATCAAGTCGAAATTTGGTTCAGCATTTTAACACGCAAACTTTTACGAAGAGGTAGTTTTTCCTCTCAGATGGATCTTAAACAGCAGATATTAAATTTTATTGACTACTTCAACAAAAAAATGGCCCGTCCTTTCCAATGGACTTTTAAGGGTAAACTTTTAGCGGCATAAACCTATCTAAATTTACGCCATTGTGTACTAGGAGTCCATAAAGTTGGAAGCTTTAATAACTCTGGGAATTCCTTACGTAAGAAATGAGATGCTCTACCTTTGATTCGGTTCATGATAGTGGCTGGACAATCAGTAGGTTTAGTATTTACAAACAAATGAACGTGGTCAGGCATGATTTCCATAGCTACTATTTTCCACCTGTTCTCATTGCATACGTCGCAAATAATTTGTTGTAACCGTTCTGCTACTTCTTCTGTCAGCACTTTTTTGCGACGTTTGGGAATAAATACAAAGTGATAATTCAATAAAGCTATTGCATTTCCTTCATGCCTGTACTCATCTGGAGAAAATTTAGACATTCTTCTGAAATTGTTTGTAGTCAGCTTGTCTATATATATTGTATATTAAACATAACTAGTAAACAGTCAGGAGGTGATTAAGTAGTGCTGGTTTTAGAAATGAAAGTCAAAGGAAACCGTCAGCAGTATCAAGCAATTGATGAAGCTATCTGCACAACTCAATTCATTCGTAATAAAGCCATTAGATATTGGATGGACGCACCCAGAGACGCAAAGTCTGCCGGAGGGAGTACTCCCCCCGGCGAGCTTTGCGCAAAAATTAACAAAATTATTTTAAATAACTATTCCACAGCACTACGTAAAGAATTTAAGTTTGTGGAAGAGTTAAATTCAATGGCTTGTCAATCTGCAACAGAAAGAGCTTGGCTAAGTATTGACAGATTTTACGCGAATTGCAAGTCCAAAAAACCAGGAAACAAAGGTTTTCCACGTTTTCAAAAAGACAATAGGTCGGTTGAATATAAAACGTCTGGATGGTCGTTACATTCAACAAAACGACGGATTACCTTTACAGATAAAAAAGGCATTGGTCAAGTCAAACTACTAGGTAAATGGGACATCCACACCTATTCAGTCAAATCAATCAAGCGTGTCCGATTAGTTCGCAAAGCCGACGGGTATTACTGTCAGTTTGCAATTAACGTTGATATTCAACCAGAAAACCAAATTGCAGACGGTGAGATAGGCTTAGATGTTGGACTTGAGCATTTTTACTCCGATTCAAACGGACATCATGAACCTAATCCCAAGTTTTTAAGAAAAGCTGAAAAAGCTATTAAGCACGTACAAAGGCAAATCTATAAAAAGGAAAAAGGTAAGAATCAACGGCGCAAAGCAAGGCAGAGATATGCCAAAAAACATTTAAGAGTAAGTAGGCAACGGAATGAACACGCTAAGAGAGTAGCGCGTAACGTATGCAAGGCTAACGCCTGTGCGATTCGTTGTGAAGTGAATCACGGTAACCAGCCCGTAAATAACCTCACCAACCCGGCAGCAGATTACTGCCAACAAAAGGTTGAACTCTCGGTCTGATACGGGTGAAAGTCCCGTCTACCA
>JAESFI010000151.1_pt1 | contig 41657 bp, 39 predicted proteins | sample 9269361 | NCBI WGS metagenome assembly JAESFI01 (sample SAMN14504119, study PRJNA617095) | algae metagenome | isolation source: Brasilonema angustatum HA4187-MV1 and co-occurring heterotrophs from moss... | place: USA: Manoa Valley, Honolulu, Hawaii | collected 2009-07-20
ATTTTTCTAGCCCGTTCCTGACACCGCCCATTAGAGCGAAGCGTCATCCGGTTCGCCACTTGGGACGAGTAGTCGAGGTTTTGGGATTGAGATATTTATCCTCTTTTTTTGGCGAAGGTATTGCTATTTAGAGGCAGTTCTATATGCTGTCAACGCATTTGCTGTCCCTGCCATCTTGCAAAGACTACAAGACAAACAACTCCTAAGCCTCAGGGGTTCAAAGAGGGCTTGAGTGAACCTTTGGTTATTGCACCAATAGATTTTAAATACCACTGATAGTTTATGGCTACTAAAACACCACTCAAACAGAGTACCTATCGCTTAAAGCCAAGTTGCCTTTCCGTTGAAGAAGTCCTTGCACAGTCTTTTGTCAACTATCCCAGCGTCTAACCTGATGGCAGCACTTTCTGGCTATGGCACCTGCCTCAGTTTTTTTATCGGTTTGATTGGACTGGTGTTTGTCAGTATGGCAATGTGTTTCCTTACTTAATATTTGCTGTACCTTTTCGTGATCTGTGATTGGTTTATGAGAAAAAGAACGCGTTCGGCAGAGGACTGAAAGTAAATCCTAAATTTCAGCCTCTGCTTTCCTGGCAGATTTGGAACTTGACATCCTCTGTAACTTGCCGGAATGTGTGTCAATTTTTGTATCCCTGTTTTCATATCTTTTTTTTATCATTTTCCAAAGTAATAATATTTGATTAACTTTTAAAAATAATTTATTTTTAAAATTATCGGAAATAAAAAACTGAAATAGTAATTCTCTAATGGAGTCATTACTAACAAAAAATAAAAAAAGCCAATACATAAAAAATGATATACCCTCAAAATGAATTGCTGAAAAATAACTCTTTTTGGACTAAATGTCTTTTCATTTTTTTTAGAAAACTACCAAGTCTAGTAGTCCAACTGTTCAATTTTATCAAGTCAAATTTCACTATTTGATGAACTTATAAGCCTTCAAAATAAGTAAATTATTTAGTAATTGTTGACCTATAAAACCAAAGAAGGCGAACCAACGTAACAAGGATTATTAAAATGGGACATGCATTCTCCTCACTGTTATTAGCACTATCAGCTAATGTAGATAACCTGGCTGTTGGGGTAGCCTACGGAGTAAAAAGACTGAGAATCAGCTTTTTGGCTAACCTACTTATTGCTGTGGTTTCTGCTACTGGTACAGTACTTTCGATGTCAGCGGGAGCAGCGATCACGAAGTTTGTGTCGGCTGATATTGCTAATGCTATAGGCAGTGGTGCTTTAATTACCATTGGTGCTTGGGGTCTTTGGGGAACCTTCAAAGCACAGAGACAACAAAGCAATAACAAAGATAAATCCTCTGGTGATGAACTTTCCTACACGACATATGTTGACGATCCCAGCCGTATTGATACAGATCGTTCTCGTCGGGTGGAACTAAGAGAGGCATGGGTTTTAGCGTTTGCTTTAACTGTTAATAATTTGGCAAGCGGTATTGGTGCGGGAATGTCTGGATTAAATATTCCTCTGACAACAACTTTCACTTATGGCATGAGTTTACTGGCAATTACATGGGGATATTGGATTGGAGATCGTTTGACCTTTAGACTTTCTGGTCCTTGGTTAGAAGTCCTTTCTGGAGTATTAATGATTATTTTAGGCATCTATGAGTATTTGGCTTCTTAATTTTCTTATAGAAGCGATTATCCAATTTTGATTTCATTGTACTCAGATACAGGAGAAACAAAATGTTAGAGCAGTTTACTGCACATTTAAGTACGGACTTTTCGCTAAAAACTTTTGGAATTTTACTCGTACTAGTTACATTAGAAACCGTTCTCTCTGCCGACAATGCAGTTGCCTTAGCAGCGATCGCTCAAGATATTCCAGATCCACAACAACAACGCCGGGCGTTAAATTGGGGATTAATCATTGCTTTTGTGTTGCGGATTTCGTTACTTTTTACAGCAACATGGGTGATTCAGTTTTGGCAGTTTGAGTTGGGAGGCGCACTTTACCTTTTGTGGCTGTCAGGAAAGCACTTTTGGAACTATTTTTTCCCAGACACAGCACAAGAAGAACAAATTGCTGACTCTCCAAAAGATACAAATTGTGCATTTTGGCAAATTATTCTTTTGATTGCGTTTACGGATTTAGCATTTTCTCTCGATAGCGTTACAGCCGCCGTTGCAGTCTCAAGTCAAACATGGTTAGTTTTGACTGGTTGCATCATTGGTATTATCACCTTGCGATTTATGGCTGGTTTATTTGTACGCTGGCTTTCCGAGTTTACTTATTTACTTCATGCTGCTTATTTAACTGTGTTTGGTGTCGGTGTCAGATTGATGTTTAAAGCATTAATTCCAGACCATGTACCGCCTCAATGGATGATGTTGACGCTGATCGTAGTTCTATTTACCTGGGGATTTTCTCAGCGGGTTGTGCCAGGTGTTAACCCTGATGCAATATTACAAACCTATGAAAACGAAAGGAAATGATTTGAAGACAGTACAGATATTTCACTGTTTTAGAGGATGAAATTGTGAATGTATAATTTATGACGAACAGAGAAGGATCAAGTTCAACAAAAAAGCCAAAAAAAGATATTCAGGCGATTGTTATAATTGTTTTATTACTGTTAGCTTTGACTATCATATGTAGCTTTTTTCGATTGTCAATGCTAGAGAACGGGGAGTAGGGTTTCTTGTTATTAAGCCAGAAAAACAAGCAAAGGCGAAAGTGAATTTAGCTAAAGGTGAAGCCGAAGCACATCGATTAATCATGGAGTCGCTCACACCGCCAATTTTACAACGACAGGCGATCGCCAAGTGGGATGGTAGAATGCCTTGGATATCAGCAGGTGGTGGTGATAATACAAGACTCTTTCAATTAGAGTTAGATGAAATTGTCAAAGCAGCTCAGAAAAACCCTCAGCAAGAAAGAGTAGAATCTCGGACTGAATTGACTTCTGCACTTCTTAAAGAGAAAGAGTAAGAACTAAAATGGATGACTTCATCGGTGTCCTTTCAACTGGATTTGCTGCTTTCGCTGCCACAAATTTGGATGATATTGTCGTTCTGCTATTGTTTTTCTCGCAGGTGAATGCAACTTTCCGGCATCAGCACATTATTGTAGGACAGTATCTCGGTTTTACAGCTTTGGTGCTTGCCAGTTTATCCAGTTTCTTTGGTAGAAGGAATTACGGTGATTGGGTTGCAAAAATAGGGCGGAATGGTAAACGAAAAAACTCATTCCTCCTTAACAATTCGATTTTTCATAACTTGTATTTATCGTTTTGAGAAAAAATAAGATTTGCTTTCATTTAGTTGAAAGCCATAATATTGAACCCATGCGCTGTCAAGGTACCTGGCTGTTAAAAAAAATCACCAATTTGATTGACAATTGAACAATTTCCTGCACTGCCCTCACCTTTGAGAAGCAGAGAAGGACAAGGAAGAACAGCATTGAATCATAGTGAATAACGATTATGACTTGGCTAATTAGTACATTAATTATTGGGATCTCTGCCGCTTTTGCAACCACTTTTGACGACAATTTATACTTGACAGCTTTCTTCGGAAAAGTCAATCGCACCTTTCGTCCCAAGCATATTGTTCTGGGTGAATTTCTTGGATTCACTGCATTAGTGTTTGCAAGTCTCCCTGGTTTCTTTGGCGGTTTAGTCCTTCCAGAGACTTGGATTGGATTGCTGGGCTTGCTTCCGATTGCTATTGGTATCAGTAATCTCATGAGTCGAGAAGCCCAAGAAGAGGTCGTATTGGAGACAGTGTCAGTTGACTTCGGCTCTCCTGGCAAATCTAAGTACCATAAGAAATCACTACTGGAAACTTTACGCGATCCCCAAACTTACCGTGTTTCCGCAGTCACCATTGCAAATGGAGGAAACAACATTGGGATTTATGTGCCGTTGTTTGCCAGTAGTAATCTCCCAAGTTTGGGGGTGATACTGTGTGTTTGCTATTTCACAGTTGGGGTATGGTGCTGTCTGTCTTACTTCATGACTCGTAATCCTCTCATGGCTCCCCTTCTGACTCGTTATGGTCGAAAAATCTTCCCATTTGTCTTAATCTGGTTGGGATTCTCTATCCTGATCAAAAGTGAAAGCTATCGACTTTTTATCCCGTCTTGAGCCGTTTTCCAGTTGGGCAATTGCGCAAAGCCCACTGCTCAAATGCTCATCGCGCCTTAGCTGAAAACTTGCTACCTTTACCAAAAGGAGAGAAATTACATCAGTGAACAGTGAACAGTAAACAGTAAACAGTAAATAATGAACAGTGATAACTGATAACTGATAACTGATAACTGTTGAAAGTTTTAACTATTCTATGTCTACTATTTGTGTTGAAATTGAAACTATATTGAAACTATTTATTCTGACGATGCGCTATATCTAATTGATATCTGGAACCGTACAGTCACCAGGGTTCGCTAATACTGAGACAGTCTTTGCACCGGATGCGAAAAATGCCTTTTTACGTAACACCAACGTGAGTTCCGATGACATACCCCAGTATTTCTTAGATGCAAATAACCTACAGCAACTCCGCTCAGTACCGTTTCCAGGTGTACCTACCAATCCAAACACAGATCAAAATCTCAAATTCTGGTTTACTGTCGATCCACAGATGTTTGCCAAAGCTCGTCAAATTAATGTCGAGATCCTGAACTGTGCACCAGTCGATACGAGCGGTAAGTGTAACACTAAACCACTCGATCCCGCTCCTCGTCTAGATTGTGGGTGGAAACGGACTTAGTGGCCCTACTTTTGTCGATAATGCTGCCTATCGCAAATACGTCGCGACAAATTTAAACTTCGATGAACGCGGTAACAAGAACAACAATACTCAGGTGTTGGTTGCGGATATGGAAACCACAGCTTCGGCGATGGTGGCTTTTTCCAATCGCGTACCCTTTATTGCAGTACGGAGTGTCTCGGATCTTGCGGGCGGTGGTGAGGAATCAGCAGCAGCACAACTACAAACTTTTTTTGCAGTAGCGGCTGAAAACCAAGCGCGTGTCGTGTTGAAGCTGGTAGAGTTGCTGTAGGAGGAGTAATACCGTTTCACTTTAAGGTTTATACAAATAGGGAGCTCTGAGTTCTTAGCAGAGAGAAAGAATTACAGACCAATCATTTGTATCAGGCTTGATCGTGAAATGGTATAACTGCAACAAAGGTATCAACACAATGATTGATTTATTAGCGTGAGCTTGAGAGTTGTTTTTATTTACAAGCGCACCCTAAGTTCTACTCGCACCTTGGCATTGCGGCGTTGTATATTTGCTAAAGGAAGACCATAAAGTTGTGATATCGTGTCCGGCAAAATACTTGTGATATGTCATTGCGAGTGGAACGGAGTGAAACGTAGACGCGTTAGCTCCGGCCCCCTTAGGGGCTAGCGGCTTCCCGATAGCCCTCCGGGGAGAACCTTCGGTTCCGCTTCGCTAACGCCAGTCGCCTGACGCCACATTCTTCAACGGGGGGAACCCCCGCACAGAAGTGGCTCCGGAGGGAGACCGTCCCGCAGCGCTGGACTCACCGTAAGGCGTGGCGTCAGCCATAGGGTAGCAATCTCAAAGATTTAGCGTGAGGGGGAGATTGCTTCACTCCGCTATCGCTGCGTATGCCCTCCGGGCACGCTACGCTAACGCAATGACAACTATTCAACCGGACATGATATGACAAGGGTAGAACAAGAAATTTATCTCCTTGGGGGAAGGCGATCGCCTAGCGCTTTGCTCACATATCTTGCACCTGGAAATTTGAAGCGGAGACAGGCTTTGTTAACATAGCAGCACACAAAGAGATTTTTGTCATTTTTTATATGATTTTGCTGTTCTCAATACAGAGGGCATCCTACTTGGCGTGGCTAATCCTGGTTGTCCGCACTCAATGCTTGTGATACTTTTTGCCGTCGTTCCTGAAGTTTATTTTCAATCAGTTTGGCAAGAAGCCAGGAGATAGAGCGTTCTTGCTCTTGTGCCCATGCCTCCAATTCTGCTTTCAGTTCCGGGGAAATGTACGTTGTTACACCAGACAATAGAGTTTTGCCGCCCATTTCAAAATTTATGTATTGCGTAGATAGTACTTATCGTAGCACCTTACAACAGCTTTTGCTGTCTTAGCTTTTGCTAGCCTAAGCTATAGTATGCTAAAGTAGCAGTATTGAAATTTTATCTCTTTGTGTATGAATATTCCTAGCCTCTTCACCCAGCCCGTTGCTCAACGGCAAAGTCGTGGTGTTAGCGTCAAGTCTCAACGTGAAATTGAAATCATGCGTCAAGCAGCTTTAATTGTTGCAACTGTGTTAAAAGAGATTGCTCAAATAGTGCAACCTGGAATGACGACTGGTGACTTAGATGTTTACGCAGAGAAACGCATCCGAGAAATGAGCGCAACACCCAGTTTCAAGGGATACCACGGATTTCCTGGCTCTATCTGCGCTTCGATTAATCATGAAGCCGTGCATGGCATCCCCAGTCCTCAACGGGTGATTCGACGTGGAGATGTTTTGAAGGTTGATACAGCAGCTTGTTATCAGAACTTTCACGGTGATTCTTGTATCACTATTGCTGTGGGTAAGGTACACCCAAAGACAGAAAAGTTGATTCAGGTTGCTGAAGAGGCACTCTACAAGGGAATTGAGCAAGTCAAAGCAGGAGCGTATCTGATGGATATTGCGGGTGCTGTTCAAGACTGTATAGAGGCACACGGCTTCAGTGTTCTTGAAAACTACACTGGGCACGGGATTGGTCGCAACATGCACGAAGAACCTTCAGTGTTCAACTTTCGTACTCGTGAAATGCCAAATGTGAAACTCCGGGCTGGAATGACATTGACAATCGAACCGATTGTGACTGCTGGTTCTAAACAGACCCGTACTCTATCAGACCGTTGGACCGTAGTCACATTAGACAAATCCCTAGCTGCTCAGTTTGAACATACATTGCTTGTGACTGACAATGGATATGAAATCTTAACTGACCGCACAAAGGTTTAGTAATTCGTCAAACCAAGCAGATAGTTAATTGAGTTGGGGTGTAAGGGCATAAGGGTATAAGAGTGTAGGGAATAAAACTGTAGCAAAGGCCGGTTACTGCAACAGAGTGGCTCACGATTTCCTCAACTTACCCAGCCTACCGAACACGGGTTTTGTCCATTTCCCACCCAGCAAATCGTGCAGCAGAATGTAAAAACAGGGGATGAGAAACAGCGTCAACATTGTGGCGATCGCCATCCCAAAAAACACGACAATCCCCAATGGCTGCAAAAACTCCGAACCTTCGCCAATACCCAAAGCTAAGGGGAACAGCCCTAAGATAGTCGTGACTGTAGTCATCATAATCGGACGCAAACGTTGAGGAGCAGCTTTGAGAATGGCAGTGCGTCGATCGCAACCTTCCTCTTCTCGAATTTGGTTTGCCAGTTCTACCATGAGAATTCCCGCGTTCACCACAATACCCACCAACAGCACCGCACCGACTATCACCGTTGCACCAATAGCTGTTTTAGTGACGTAAAGTCCAAAAATCCCTCCAGCTAAAGCTAGTGGTACAGTCAACATAATAATTAAAGGGTCAATCAGCGAGTTGTATTGCACAGCCATGACGACGAAAATTAAGAACGTTGCTAGTGCGCCCATAGTTTTCAAAGAGTTTTGCAACTGCTGATTCGTTTCCTGTGCGGAACTTGGTATAAGCGTTACGCCGTCAGGTAACTTAATGCTCTTAACGACTTCATTTACTTGTGCGATCGCGTCACCTAAACTAGCTCCCTCGCTTAAGTTCCCTGCAATAACGAAAACTTGACGTTGGTTAATTCGCTGAACCTCTCCTGGTGCTTGACCCTCCTCAATACGGGCAACATCCAAAAGGCGGACTTGTTGGTTATTTTGCGTAAATAGCGGTAATCTTTCTAACTGAGAAGGACGCTCAATTGCTTCTTGATTTAACTCTACGCGCACATCAACTAAGCGGTTACCGCGTTGAATTTGCGTGGGAACTGAACCTTCAATAGCTGTTTGAATCGTTTCGCCAATTTGTTGCGCTGTCAGTCCCAAAGCTGCAACTCTTTCCCAATCAGGACGAATTTGTACTTCTGGTTGACGGGGGTCAGCATCTGGTCGGAATCTAGCGAGTGTAGCCTTTTCTTCTAAAGCTTGCAGCAGTTGCCTACCTGCTTGCTGTAATTTTTGTTCATCGTTACCTTGCAGAATAACGTCAACTTCTGAACCTTGAGATGGGGTATTACTCAAGATTAAACCCCGTACCTGACCAGGACTCAAGCGCAGCAAAATTCCTGCTAAATTGAGTTTATTAAATTCCCGATTCACCTTTTGGACAAACTTCTCAACATCTTTACCCTGTTTAAGATTGATAGTACTGCTGGCGCGCAAAGGATTTTCTGTTGTGTTGCTACCAAAGAGAAAACCACCTACGGTTGAGAAAACATAGTCAGTTTCTGGTTGCTTGATCAAGATATCATCTACAACCTGCATCACTTTCTGAGAAGTTGCTAAAGGTGTACCGGGAGGAAACTGCACTCTTAAATTGGCTTGTCCTGTATTGATGCGCGGTAAGATTTCTTGAGAGATTTGACCTGCCATGAATAAGGTGCCACCGCCTAAAATCAGAAAAACGATAGTGACGGCTATTATTCGATAACGTATAACGTTCTTTAACAACTTACCGTATAAGATTGTTGCATCTTCAAAACGATGATTAAACTGACGCAGTAGCCAAAACTCTCTGATACGACTAGACCAAGGAATTGCCAAAAGTCGAGAACACAGCATCGGTACGACTGTGACAGCGACAACCAAAGAAGCGGCGACTGCAAAGCCAATCGTCAGAATCATCTCATTAAATAGCAGTGAGATAAAGCCGCCAATGAGCAAGAATGGGACTACAGAAACCAAGTTGGCAGCAGTCGCAGCGATTAATGCAGATTCGACTTCTTGGGAAGCTGCAATTGTAGTCTCGATAAAGAATTTTGAATTGGGTTTTTTCCCCATTTCCTTATCTGCCAATTTCTCCGTCTCCTTTTGATTGGGAGTCATGGCTGTTTTTTCTGCAACGTTCTCCAAAATGACGACTGAGGTATCAATCGCTTGACCAATTCCTAAGGTAAGACCTGCTAAACTGAATACATTCAACGTCAAGCCGAATAGTTTCATTAAGGCGATCGCCGCCAAAGTACACAGCGGAATTGCCAAACTAATAATAAATGTTTGCCGTATTGATCCCAAAAATAACAGCACTGCTAGTGCTGCTAACAACGCCCCAGAAACTGCTGAGGTGATCACATCATTCAACGAATTACGAATGAAGCGAGATTCATCTGTTGTCGGGGTCAAAACCATATCAGATCGAATCAAGCCAGAACCTCGTAATTGCTCAATCCGTTTCTTAACGCCATCTACAACATTGATTGTATTGGCATCAGGCTGCTTCTGAATTGAAACTTTCACCGCTGGCTGACGGTTTAAATAAACAAAGATTCGCTGTTCTTCTGTACCGTCACTGACTTCAGCAAAGTCTCGTAGATAAACGCGGCGGGGAGGAGATGAGGTGGATGATGTGGATGAAGAGGATGAGGTGGATGAGGTGGATGAGGTAGATGAGGGGGACGAGGTGGATGAGGAGACTTGAAAAGAGAGATTGCTGATTTCATCTGCGTTTTTGAATCGTCCCACTGTACGAGTTAATGGTTCAGAATTTTTGCCTAAAATTCGACCACCAGATATATCTTGGTTTCTGGCTGTGAGTTGATTGAGTACATCAGTTAACCCAACACCCAAAGCTTGCAAACGGTTTAAGTCAACAAGTACTCGTACTTCTTCTTCAGCAGCACCAGAAATATCAACAGAAGCAACTCCTTGTACAACACTGAGTTCGCGAGACAGTTCCTCATCTGCAAATACCCGCAAATCTTTACCTTGTAAAGACTCAGATGTTAGCGCCAATTCGTAGATTGGTTGTTGGGAAGGGTCAAATTTAAATATACGCGGTTCTTCAATCGTATCTGGCAGTTGTCCTCTACCTCGGTTAAAAGCAGCAGTCGCATCATTTAGCGCCTGATCGATATCGCCTCCTGGCTGGAAAAATAAATCGAGGCTAACCTGTCCCTCACGAGTACGGGAAAAAACTTGCACGACATTCTCTGTAGCGGATAAAGTTTCTTCCAAAGGTCTAGTGATTTCATCTACTGCCACTTCGGGCGAGATACCAGGTGCTTCCAGCCGCACACCAATTCGCGGATAAGTAATTGATGGTAGTAAATCAACTTGGATGGTTGTCAGAAAAAATATCCCAACAACAATCACTGCTACGGTGAGCATAAGTGTGCCTATATGCTGGCGAATTGAAATGGCGCTAATACTAAATCCGCTAGTCTGGTTTACCTGCTGCATGATACTAAGTGGTGAGTACTGCTTTATGATTGTTGCTCAGAAAGAATAGAAAGACGTACAATACTGCGGTCTTTCAACGGTTTGCCACTACGAGTTACAAATCTTTCTCCTGGTTGCAAGCCAGATAAAATTTCTACATTGCCATCAGATCTTTCCCCAAGCGTTACGGCTCTCGCTGTCACCATTGCTTTATCACCTGTTTGAGTTACAACAAATACCGTCCCTTGACGATTGGAATTTGGAGATTGGGCAGAAGAGGAAGAAGCTGTTGTGTTCTGTTTTTGTTGATTTGCGCCTGTCCCCCCATCTCTTCCTTGAAGCGCTGTCTCAGGTATGATGACTCGCGCTTGTGTCTGGCTTTCAAAATTGATTCTTGCCAACAAACCACTACCAATTTTTCTATCGCTGTTAGGAATGACGACTTCAACTGGTATCAAACGAGCAGTTGTGTCCGCAGCTGGGGAAATGCGTGTGACTTGCCCAGTGTATGTTTGATTGCCAAAGGCATCTAAGCGCACTTTGACTGATTGTCCTAAGCGGATTTTCCCCAGTTCTAATTCTGAAACTTGAACTACGACTTTGACACGGCTAAAATCACCAAGTCTTAGGACTTCATTTCCTGCTTGTAGGAAATTTCCCGGTTCTGTCACTTTTTCTAAGACGACTCCAGTCACGGCTGATGTTAGCTTTGAATAAGAACGGCGTTCTTTTGCTTCCGCAACGACGGCTTGTTGAGCAACAACTCGACCTTTTGCAGCTGCGAGGGCTTGCTGTTCTGTGCGCACTGTCTGTTGTGCAGCACGAAGTGATTGGGCAGCAGTGAGGCTTTCAGTGCGTGCTTGTTCGGCTGTTTGTTGTGCGATCGCCCCCTCTTTCACAAGTTGCTGCTGTCTTTGTGAGTCTGCTTGTGCTTGCACCAGTTGTGCTCGCGCTTTTTCTACCTCAGCACGAGCATTGCTAATTCTGGCTTCTTCCCGTGCGACTTCTGACTTGAGTGCTGCCAGTTCTGCTTCTGCTTGATTTTGAGTAGTTCTCAGTAAGGCATCATCTATCTGTGCAATAATTTGCCCTTGCTTAACAGCATCACCTACATCCACATTCAACGCCAAAAGCTGCCCTTCGACTCGCGATCGCAGTGATACGGTGCGCAATGGTGTGGTCGTACCTGTATATTCTGGCTCTTTTTGCAACATACCACTACGGGCAATGGATGCATCCACAGGAACTGCACTATCGGACTCTTCCTTACCCTCACGACGCTGTGATTCAGCTTCTGCTGATTCGTTTGGAAGCGAACCGCAACCTGCACTCAGTAGTCCTATGCTTAGTACAGAAGTAATTAAAATGTTCTTTCTATTAGCTTGCATTTTTTTTGATGTTGGCTGTCTCAAAAAACAGTCTCTGTCTTTCTGCCTTTGGCTACGTGTGAATTTGTGTGGTACTTTGCGCTGCTGATTTGCTTACTTAATCATCTATACAGGCTCCTATCAGGCAGTATTGGGTTAGACCAATCGTTTAATTCTCTAAAATTTCATACTAATAAAAGACAAACACCTTATTTACCCCCTGCAATTTTGCTGGACATAGCGTTCTTTATGTTACTAATACAAATTTTATTAAGGTTACTATAACTTTTTTTAATTTTTCTTGACTCTGCCTAAGGGTTAGCTCTTTTATCCAGTTACCAGTTATCAGTGTCGTGTTCGGTTGGGGGGAGCAGCTTTCGGGTAAGAAGTAACAACCCGAAACGTGCCTTTCTAAAACTCCAACAACTACAAATTGCTAGTTTCAGTTGGGGTTCAATCCCCCTATGTAACTTATTCACTGTTCACTGCTTGAATTGGTCTCAAAGAAAAACTTTACAAATTTGAACAACTAAAAGAGGCTTATCAAAGGATTGTCAGCAGGACAAAAACTCATGTCTGCGGAAGCAAACCGTATTGCTATATAGACGATATTTTCTATCTATAAGTTTCAACAACTATAAAATATTTTTTAAATCATCAAAATTTTTATTTTCACTTTCTTACTTCAGATAGGTGTCGAAAAAATAAAAATCTTTTTTGTTTCCAACGTAGCAAAACTCGTTAGTCATTCTCGTAAGATCAAGATAATCTTAAGAAAAGTAAAGAAGTCTGGAGTTTAGGACACAGATAGTGTATCTATCTTGAGCAAATTGTAAATTTACTTTAAGCGAGGAACGATAACGGTGACATCACAGATCAAACTGACACAGACTGCTGACGAATCTCTACTGGCAGAGTTTTTTCAAGAATCAGTTGGTAAGTGGCGTTCAGAACGGCGCTACTACACACTACCAGATGGAGAAATTAAGGAAATGGTGAGTATGATCACCATTCGGTTTTTAACGCAGGGATGCGATGAATTGCAAAAGCTGGCTCAGATGCACGACCTAGCTGATACAGTTAGTTTGATTTGTGGTAGCCAAGTGATTTGGGAAAGTGAGAATTCTGTGACGGGAAAGAAAGAGTCTCAGGGTTCAACAATATTTGGTGCATTGGGGAATGTGTTGTATCGCGATCGCGGTTTTGCCACAACCAAACCTATCAGCGCCCAGTATTACTTCCCCAACCCGAAAACATTGTGTTTGCGAACTGAATACAACAATTCAGTGTTTGACGAAGAGTTAAAGCTAATTGGCAGCAAATACCGCACACGCCAATCTATTATGTCTCGTGCTGGAGAACAGGTGATGATTGGTCAATATTTGGAGAAGAGAGTGGAGAGTTAGAAAGAATTTCTCATGTTATTTGTAACTCAAACCCTGGCAAAACTTCTTCCCCAGAAAGGAGTGCTGGGGTTTGAACGACTTCTACAGCTAACCGGGATCGGTAAATCTCTACCTGCTCATCTTGAGGATTGATAAGCCAACCTAAGGGTAAACCATTTTCTAAATACTCCTGCATTTTATCTTGCAGAGGTTTGAGGCGGTCAGTCTCTGATCTTAGTTCAATCACAAAGTCAGGCATCAGTGGGGGGAATTTTTTACGCTGCTCAGCAGTTAGTGCTTCCCATCGTTCCAATTTTACCCACGCAGCATCAGGCGATCGTTGTGCCCCATTTGGAAGTCTAAAGATAGTAGAGGAGCTAAAAACTTTTCCCAATTTTGTTTGGCGGTTCCAAATTTCCAAGTCCGTAATCAGCCCTGCTTCCTGAGTTCCACTTTCTCCTCCTACTGGTGGCACAATAATTAATTCTCCTTTTGGATTCAGTTCTAGGTTCAAATCCCGGTTTGCCATGCAGAGTTGATAAAACTGCTCATCGGTTAAGTGAACAACTGGCTCCAGATTTAGCACAACTGTATTCATCGAACTGCTGCCTTTTGAAAGTTGATAATCTATATATATAGTTACAGACCACAAGCCATCTCCCGCTTTTATCATCCCACGAGCGATCGCTATATGCTAGGGCGTCTCCAAGGATGGGTGCACCGTTTTCGGTTGGCTGGGTTTTCACTCCTTCAAAACGATCAGCACCAAGGGCGAAACGTTTGAGGAAGTGCTTCATCAATTTTTGATATTTACCTTCTTCCAAGACATTTAGGACAAATTTATCACCCACTTGCATGAGTGATTCAATCGCCCTATCTTTAGCAACAGCTATGGATATTCCTATAGGTTTGAAGCTGGCTTGAGAAACCCAAGAGGCTAACATAGCACTGGATACATCACCTTGTGTTTGCGAACTGAATACAACAATTCAGTGTTTGACGAAGAGTTAAAGCTAATTGGCAGCAAATACCGCACACGCCAATCTATCATGTCTCGTGCTGGGGAACAGGTGATGATTGGTCAATATTAGGAGAAGAGAGTGGAGAGTTATACCAATTCTCTATGACTTTGCACTTTATTCGCCCTCAGTCTAGAAGACTGGGGCTATACAAACAAAGCCTGCCTACGCAGGCTATTAAATGCATCTTCATGGAGAAATGGTATTAGAAAGAATTTCTCATGTTATTTGTAACTCAAACCCTGGCAAAACTTCTTCCCCAGAAAGGAGTGCTGGGGTTTGAACGACTTCTACAGCGAACCGGGATCGGTAAATCTCTACCTGCTGATCTTGAGGATTAATCAGCCAACCCAAATGAAAATCCCAAAAATTAAACCGCCAAAAACCTTTGAATCACATCTTGACTAAGTTCATCAGTTGAACCAGAGGCAACAATAGCGCCTTTTTGCATAGCGTAATAGTAATCGGCCTGACGGACAAAGTGTAAGTGTTGTTCTACCAGTAAAACAGAAATACCTGTGGTTTCAACGATGCGACGGACTGCCGCTTCAATTTCGAGGATAATTGAGGGTTGAATTCCTTCGGTGGGTTCATCTAATACAAGTAATTGAGGTTGTCCCATTAAAGCACGAGCGATTGCCAGTTGTTGTTGCTGTCCACCACTTAAATCACCACCCATCCGCGACAACATGGTTTTCAACACAGGAAATAAGCTAAAAATTTCTTCAGGAATTTCAGCTTTTTTAACCTGTATCTGCCTAGCTTCTAACCCCAGTAGCAAATTTTCTTTGACTGTCAAACGGGGAATAATTTCTCGTCCTTGGGGAACATAACCAATTCCCATCTTCGCCCTTTGATCTGGAGATTTGGAGTTGATTAAATGACCAGATAAGTTCATTGTGCCACTGCGGGGTTTGAGTAAACCCATAATTGTTTTGAGTAAGGTTGTTTTACCTACGCCATTGCGTCCAATTAGGCATACCATTTGCCCATTTGGTACATTCAAATCTACGTTGCGCAGAATATGGCTTTCACCGTAGTAAACGTTAATGTTAGAGATGTTTAGCATTGGTCAACAAACTAGGGGTGTAAGGGTATAAGGGTGTAAAGGTGTAGGGGATCCCATCAATGAATTGAGGGGTTTACCCTGAGCGCAGTCGAGGGGCTTGAATCAAGGATACAGATCTTCTATTTCTCCATGAAGAAATTAAGGGGTTCACCCTCTTCCTCCTATACCCCAACACCCTTAGTTCCAGTCAATAGTCATTGGTTTTCGCCTTGTCCCCCCTATCTATTTTTGCTGTTGTCCTAGATATACTTCAACAACACGGGGGTCATTTTGGACTTCTCCTAAATTGCCTTCGCAGAGTACCGAACCTTCATGTAGGACTGTGACTTTGTTGGCAATTTGACGGACAAATTCCATATCATGTTCAATCACTAAAATTGAATGATTCTGAGCTAATGTTAAAATTAGTTCGCCGATGTTATAGGTTTCTTCATCGGTTAAACCTGCAACTGGTTCATCTACAAGTAATAAGTCTGGAGATTGTCCTACTAACATCCCAATTTCTAAACGTTGCTTTTCTCCGTGGGATAATAAAGCGGCGGGGATGTCTGCTTTAGAAGTTAAGCCAATGGTTTCTAATAAACCTTTTATAGTATTTTTTTCAGTACTATGAGAACGCCCAAACAATGTAAAAAAAACATTTTTCTTGCGGTTGCTGGTAATTTCTAAATTTTCCCGTGGTGTTAGGTTGAGATAAACTCTAGGTGTTTGGAATTTGCGCCCAATTCCCCGCCGTGCAATTTGATGTTCAGGCAGAGAACGTAGGTTTTTTCCTTTGAATAGTACTCGTCCTATAGTGGGTTGCACTTTACCTGTAATCACATCAAGAAATGTAGTCTTACCAGCACCATTTGGCCCAATTACTACTCGCAATTCACCCACTTCCATACTAAAATTTAGTTGGTTGAGTGCTTTAAAACCATCAAAACTAACAGTGACGTTTTCAGTTTCCAAGATTTTGGTGTTCATGTTGCACTTCTGTGTCTTCTTCCAAGCTGGGATATGTAGAAATTTGTTGAGGGCGTTTGAAAAGAGGAATGTTTTGACTACGCAACCATCCTACTAAGCCGTCAGGAAGGACTGTCACGACAATTAAAAATAGTGCGCCTTGGAAAAATAGCCAAATTTCGGCAAATTGTTCACTCAAAAAAGCACGGGCATAATTGACTAACAAAGTTCCCACAATTGCCCCGATTAATGTAGCACGTCCCCCCACGGCTACCCAAATTACCATTTCAATAGAAAAAGCAATATCCATTGCTCTGGGTGATACAGAACCACTTTGCAGGGTGTAAAATGCTCCTGCTACGCCTGCGATCGCACCCGATACTGTAAACACTAATGTTTTAAAATCTGTGGGGTCATAACCAGAAAATCTTACCCGATTTTCGTCATCCCGAATAGCTATCAAAAGTCGTCCAAAACGTCCACTTGTCAGGCAGCGACAAACTCCGTAGGTAGCGGCGAGAAACAATACTGTGAGAGTATAGAAAACAAATTTTGTTTTAGGATCACTGACGGTTGCACCAAACAAAGTTGTAAAATCTATCAGCCCATTAGTACCGTTGAAAAATTGTTGTTGACCATTAAAAAAATTGAAAAATACAATAGTTGCGGCTTGGGTCAAAATCGAAAAATAAACTCCCTTAATGCGATTGCGGAATACTAAATATCCCAATAATCCCGCCAGCAAACCTGGAAGTATCACCACAGCCGCTATTGCTATCGGGAAAGAATAAAAAGGTCGCCAAAACCAGGGAAGTTCGGTGATGCCATACAGCCCCATAAAATCAGGTAACTCACCAACAGGGACTTGCAGTTTCAGGTACATAGCGATCCCATATCCACCCAAACCAAAGAAAATACCATGTCCCAAACTTAGTAAGCCAGTATAACCCCAAATCAAATCAATAGCTAAAGCCACAATTGCCAGTGACAAAAATCGCCCCAACAAATTCAAGCGAAATTCTGATAGCACCACTGGCATAATTAAGATGAGGATGAGTGCAATCACCATCACCATCCCAACTTCAATTAATATTAACCTTCCTCCCTTCTTCATCCTCTGTGTCCTTCACGTCTATGTGTGAAATTAAACATCAACACTACGACCTTTTTGTGGAAAAATCCCCCCAGGCTTCCACTGTAAAAATAAAATAATCAGCATAAATACCATCACCTTGGCCATACTTGTGGTAGCAAAAAATGTCAATAAATCTGCCAAAGGCTTAATAGGAGTTAACAACAAAGCTAGAGTCCCAGAACCAATTAAAAAGTTAGCTGTGCCAATTCCCAAAGCAGCTACAATAGTACCTACTAAATTACCCACACCGCCAACAACCACAACCATAAAAGTGTCGATAATATAATTTTGTCCAGTATTTGGACCTACAGAACCGAGTAAACTAATCGCACAACCAGCCACCCCAGCTAAACCAGAACCCAAAGCAAAAGTGATTGCATCAACTTTTTGAGTTGGGATACCTAAACAAGCACTCATACTCCGGTTTTGTGTCACAGCCCGAATTCTTAATCCCCAGCTAGAACGTTGTAAGAATAGATAAATTCCTACTACACAAATTATTGTCAAAGCAATAATAAATAATCTGGCAAATGGTAATTGTACACCACCTAAAGATATGCCAGTTTGTAACCAAGTCGGTGCTGTTACATCTACATTTTGTGCGCCAAACCAAGGTTTAGTTACTGCTAGCTGATATGTTTGACTCAATAAATTACAAATTACTGTTGTTATCCCCAGCGATAGCAATAGTACTACCCACACAACCCAGTTACGAATTCTCTCTAAATTTGTGCGGGAATTTAAAAACCATAACCCACCAAAAAACAATAGAGAAAACAATACTAAGCCAATTACTAAGACCAAATTCGCACTACGGACAAACTGCTGAAAAATTAAACTTACTCCCCAAGTTGCTAGCAGAGTCTCTAGGGGTCGTCCATAGAGGTAACGAATCACACCTCTTTCAAGAATTAATCCGATAAATGCTGTGAAAATGAAAGCGATAATTAACGCCAAAAATATATAAATTTCAAACCAAAAACCGCCTAATTGTTTACAGCCATTCTGCACAACAAATGTTGTATAAGCCCCAAACATCATCAATTCACCATGCGCCATATTAATGACACCCATCAAGCCAAATATAATGGCTAATCCCAAGGCGGCAATTAATAACACAGAACCGATGCTAATACCATTAAATACAGCATCTAAGAAACCTGTTAACACTTATTTTTCTCCACCAGCTATAAGCTTGTTTTCTAGTAATGGGTCAATAGTCAAGAGTTAAAATTTTAACTATTAACTATTAACTATTAACTATTGACTAATTAGGCTTTTTTGTACTTACCGCCCTTAGCTGGATCTGACCAATCACAAGCAAATCCCTTAGTCTCTTTCACAAATTGATTCCAAGGAACTGGCTCAACTGGTGCAGGTGTAGCATAGATAATATTAAATAAACCATCATCTCTAACTTGACCAATCCGCACAACTTTGGATATGTGATGATTAGCATTTACTGTCACTTTTCCTTCAGGTGCATCTATAGTTTGACCATAAGCCGCAGCACGAACTTTAGCTAAATCAGGACTACCCGCTTTTTCTACTGCTTGCTTCCACAAATAAACGGCGATATATGCGGCTTCCATTGGGTCATTTGTTACCCGGTCTGCACCATATTCTTGTTTAAATGCTGCGACAAATTTCTTATTAGCAGGAGTGTCTACAGTTTGGAAGTAATTCCAAGCAGCGTAGTGACCTTTGAGATACTCAACACCAATTGCCTTAACTTCTTCTTCGGCAATACTTACAGACATAGAAGGGTATTTGTCTGGTGTTAATCCAGCACCTTTTAACTGTTTGAATAAAGCTACATTACTATCACCATTTAAGGTGTTATAAATTACTCCACCGTTGGGCAAAACTTGCTTAATTTTAGTAATGATAGGTGTAACTTCGTTGTTACCTAATGGTAAGTAATCTTCACCAACTATTTTTCCGCCTAGAGCTTCTAATTGGGCTTTAATAATGGTGTTAGCAGTACGAGGAAAAACGTAGTCTGAGCCTACTAAAAAGAATTCTTTGCCTTTATTTTTTAACAACCAATCAACAGATGGTTCAATTTGTTGATTTGGCGCTGCACCTGTGTAAAAAATGTTTTTAGAACACTCTTGACCTTCATACTGCACGGGATACCACAGCATATGGTCTTTACTTTCAAAGACTGGTTTAACATTTTTACGGCTAGCTGAAGTCCAACAACCAAAAACTACAGCTACTTTATCTTGATCAATGAGCTTAGTTGCTTTTTCTCTAAAAGTATCCCAGTTAGAAGCACCATCTTCAACAATGGCTTCAATTGGTTTACCTAAGATACCACCAGCCGCGTTAATTTCTTTGATGGCTAATTTCTCAGCATCGACGACACTTTTTTCACTAATAGCCATTGTGCCACTAAGGGAGTGTAGAACACCTACCTTGATGGTTTCACTATTAGCCGCAGCTACAGGAGAAGCATTGCTAGAGGTGGCTGGACTGTTCGTAGCGGTTGGGGTGTTATTAGCGCAAGCCTTCACAAAGATGCTGCTACCAATAGTTGCAGAACTGTAAATCAAAAACCTACGTCGATTAAATCGTCTACTCATATCTTGGTTAATTTCCCCTCAACGAATCAGCTAGCTCCCTGAAAGTTCACAAGCTCAAGCTTCAAACTGTGATATTAGTTTAATGTTTAATATTTAATCATTAAATTGTTATTTATAAAATGACTTTTTGTAAAATATAAAGACGTAGCACGCTACGTCTCTACATTGCTTACAATTCAAAATCACCGTAAGCGCAGAGCGCACGCCAAGAGCGAACGCGCAGCTTGTCCGTAAGGACTTAGGGCATAGTTCTAATCGCCGGCTTCCGGCGATCAGACTTCTCTCAGACTCAAAATTAATAATGATTCCCCGACTTACGATGATGCACAGCAGTAATTCCCTTAGCGTCTAGTACTTTCCCATTATCCACGGTTGCATAAACAAGCCAATGGTCACCTACTTCCATCCGGTTTTTTACGGAGCATTCTAAATAAGCTAAGGCATCATTCAGAACAGGAGATCCATGTTCACCTTCTTCACTTGCGACACCGTCAAATCGGTTTTGTCCTGGACCAAAAGGTTTGAGGAAGTGCTTCATTAAGCCGATGTGATTTCCTTCTTTCAAGACATTTAAGGCAAATTTACTACCAGAGTGTGTCAGTGATTCCACTGCTCGATCTTTTGCTACAGCAATTGTTAAACCAGGAGGATTAAAGCTTGCCTGCGATACCCAAGAGGCTAACATTGCACTGGATATATCGCCTTGTTTTGCTGTGAGGATACACAGTGAACCAACAACGCGCCCGACTGCTTGTTCTGTAGTTGTGGCGCTTTGGCTTGGAGTGCGCACTTTTTTAGCTTTCTTGAGTGCTTGAGCAAAGTCGGTTCCTGCTTCTTCACACATTTGTAGGGTGGGGTCATCAGGTTTAAACTTTACCCTGATGGTATCAAAACCAAATCGATAGCCAGCGTCTTTGAGTTTACCCTCGATAATATCAACTGCTTCGCCACTCCAGCCGAAAGAACCAAAGACACCAGCAAGTTTGTTGTTCGTCGCAGTGGAAAGCACAATACCCAAAGCGACTTGCACGGGAGTCGGTGCATGACCTCCAAGTGTAGGAGAACCAATGATAAAGCCAGACGCTTTTTCAACAGCAGCGCGGATTTCTTCTGGTTCAGCAAATTCGCAGTTAATTGATTCTACAGCAACCCCCGCTTTTGTCATACCACGAGCGATCGCTTGGGCAAGAGTCGCCGTACTTCCATACGCAGAAGCATAAATCAAGGCGACAGATGTCTCTTGCGATGCTTGCTCCTGACACCATTGGCGATAAAATTCTGTTAGTTCGATTAAGCTGTAGCGTACCAGAGCTCCATGTCCAGTCGCATACATCCTCACGGATAAGTCGCTAAGTTTATCAAGTGCTGTTTCGACTTGACGAGCATGGGGAGCGATGATGCAATCAAAATAATAGCGTCTATCTTCGTTAAAGATTTCCCAGCCTTCATCAAAAACTTGGTCGCCACAGATATGTGCGGCAAAAAGTTTATCTGTGTAGAGAATTTCTGTTTGGGGATCGTAAGTGCAAAGTAGATCTGGGTATCGAGGATTAGGAGTGGGGATAAACTCTAGATCATGACCTTTGCCCAAATCTAAAGTTTCTTCCCCGCGCATCACCATCACTGATAATTCTGGGTTTTCCAGTACGCCACGCAAATTTTTTGCTCCTGGGTTAGAACAAACAAAGGTGATTTGCGGTGCAAGTTCCAGCAAAGCTTTGAGAGTTGCGGCGCGATTGGGATTAATGTGACCAAGAATGACGTAATCAATTTCTTTGACATCAAAGCGTTGCTGTAACGCTTCCAGGAAAATTTCTGTAAATGTTTCTCCTGGAGGGTCAATCAGAGCGATTTTATCTCCTTTGATGATATAAGAATTTGCTGTTGTCCCTTTTGCCAAAGCGTATTCTATTTCAAATCTTAGGCGTGTCCAACTGCGGGAACGAAGCACAGTTGTGCCTGTAGCTATGGGGTAAACTTGAACGTCACGAGGTTTAGTTTCTGGCATAGGTCATATTTAATAAGGTTTAATATTGAACTGTGTGCCTTATGTAGAGGCGACTTTAGCTAGCATACCGGCGAGCTGAACAGGATGAGATAACATTGGGCTATGCCCGCTTCGAGGTAACTCAATTGCATCAACTCCAAGACGTTTGCGTGCAGCGTATCGACACCATGCGGGAGAAAGGCAACGATCTTCACCGCAGACGATATATGTACACTTTACATCTGGCCAAGCTTGTAGAGGACTAACCTCACTCATATATAAAAACTGCTGATTGCGCAACTTTGGAAATGCCCAATGCGCCACATCTGAGGTGCAGTCGTGAAAGAGAAATTCTCTGGCGACAGCCTCGTCTTGTAAAGAGGTTATCCTCAGTGCTGCCGGATTGAACATCTCTGGCTCATCGCGGAACTGCTCGAACTTCTCAGCTTCTGGCAGCTCATAGCCTATTGTTTTGAGGACATTGGGATCTACCTCGTCATAAAACTGGTCGAAGAGACTTACACCGATATGCGGAATCAGCCCAGCAATGAAAACAAGCTGACGCACTGGACGCTGGCTGGCAACCAGAGGAATAGCTAAGCCTGCCATAGAGTGACCAACCAGCACCACATCGTCTTCAAATCCTAGCAGTGCCTTGTTCACGACTTCGGCATATTTAACAATCCCAGCGGTAGGGTCTTCAATTGGGAGATCCACTGCTACCGTCTGATGACCACGCGCCTCTATCTCTTGGGTGAGTAGTTCCCAACACCAAGCGCCCAGGGAAGCACCGTGAACTAAGCACAAAAGACTCATAAGCAGTTATCAGTTATCAGTAGAGTGGATTAGTGTTGTTAATAATGATTTCCGACTTTACGGTGGTGGGCTGCTGTTAGCGCTTCTGGCTTACTTACTCGTCCTGCGTATACGGTGCTGTACACAAGCCAGTGATCGCCGCCATCCATCCGACTCATAACTTCGCACTCCATATATGCTAGGGCGTCTCCAAGGATGGGTGCACCGTTTTCAGCTGCCTGGGTTTTGACTCCTTCAAAACGATCAGCACCTGGGGCGAAACGTTTGAGGAAGTGCTTCATCAATTTTTGATAGTTACCTTCTTCTAAGACGTTTAAGACAAATTTATCGCCCACTTGCATGAGTGATTCAATTGCCCTATCTTTAGCAACAGCGATGGATATTCCTATAGGTTTGAAGCTGGCTTGAGAAACCCAAGAGGCTAACATGGCGCTGGATACATCACCTTTTTTGGCGGTGATAATATACAACCCACCACTGATTCTACCTAGTGCTTTATCAACGTCAGCACCTAAGGATTTCATCTGCTTGACCGAGCGATCGCGTGTCACCCACTGTGCTATGTCTGTTCCGGATTCTTCACACTGCTTGTAAGTGTTTTCTGTGGGTGTTTGTTTGATCCGAATTCCTGGAAACGCTGGTATTAAGCCCGAATTCCGGAATTTACTCAGCAACGGGTCAATTGGTTCGTCATCACCACCGCCTGATTCAAAAATGCCCACTCCTTGTTTTTCATGAACTGAGCCTAAAATAGTGCTGATGGCAGCTTGGATATTGGCTGCACCAGAAGCTGGAGGCATTCCAACAACAATACCATTACAACGACCTACAAGTTCCCGCAATTCTTGTAAGTCAATGCCTGCACGCAAGTCTACCATTTCTGTAGCGACGCCAGTTTTGGTGATACCGGTGGCAATTGCTTGAGCTAGGCGAGTTCCATAGCCGTAATCTGAAACGTAAAAGACTCCTATGGTAGTTTCTGCCTTCGCTTGTGTTTTGCTCCAAGTGCGATAACGCTTGGTGAGTTCGTCAACGTTATGGGATAATAGAGGTCCATGACCTGTGGCTATTATGCTGATTTTTTCCAGTTCATCCATCCGCTTGAGAGCAGACAGAACTGAACGGGCATTGGGAGCCATCAGACATTCGTAGTAATATTGATAGTCTGCTTCTATAGCTTTTAAGTCTTCGTCAAAGGTGCTATCTGAGCAATAGTGCATCCCAAACGCATCGCAGGTAAACAAAGTTTGGGTTTTGTGGTCAAAGCTAAAGATGGTATCGGGCCAATGTAAATTTGGTGCGGTGACAAATTCTAGTTCGTGTCCGTTGCCTAAATCCAGGCGATCGCCATTCTTGACAATTTTCCGCTCAAACGGACGATGCACCATATTCTCCAGAAATTGGATAGCAACTTTAGAACCGACAACTGTTATATCCGGCGCAAGTTGCAAAACATCTTTGACTAAACCGCTGTGGTCTGGCTCAGTGTGGCTGATAATAAGATATTGAATATCTGCTGGATCAACAAGATCTTTAAGGGTATCTAAGTACAGCTGACGAAACTTTTCGTGGGAGGTGTCAACCAGCGCTATTTTCTCAGCGCGTATCAGAAATGAATTGTAGGTAGTACCGTTTTGCAGACCGAACTCGATATCAAAGCGATCGCGATCCCAATCCAAAGACCGAATTGCTGTCGTCTCGGAGGCAATCTCGTCAATTTGAATGGTTAGCTTTTTTTTGGTTTTTTCGGTGAGCGCTACCATAACTAGTCTCCTTAGCAATTGAGTATTTATTACTCTGTCCCTATTGTGACATGTTTATTTTGTAAATTTTGTTTAAAATTTTTATCCCTAGGTTAAAAAAAATAAAAGTATCAAATAGTGTTAGTATGTTGTTGCTTACAAGCCCAAACGTTGGCTTAGCAAACGAGGATGTCACTAGCTAATAGCTCTTTGTGGCTAGCTTTGATGATTGGAAATTCCCGACTGCATTGGGCGTACTTTACAGGCGATACGCTTATTTATGCTTGGGACACAGACTATCTTCCAGCAGATGTTATCCAGCGACTGTCTCAATCTCAAACGTTGAAGGATTTATTACTAGAGATTTTCCCAAACGATGAAGCAACTGGGAAAAAAAGTCCTCACTCCCTCTGTTCCTCCCCTCCTCCTGTAATCCTAGCGTCGGTTGTTCCCAGTCAAACCGCACTATGGCAAAGTTATCCTAATGTTCGTATCCTTACCTTAGACCAAGTTCCTATAAAGGGAATTTATCCCACACTCGGAATTGATCGTGCGTTAGCTTTATTGGGTGCTGGGCAGAATTGGGGTTTTCCTATACTGGTGATTGATGCGGGGACAGCACTAACCTTCACTGGTGCAGATGCTAACCAACATTTGGTTGGAGGCGCAATTCTTCCAGGACTCGGCTTGCAGCTTGCTACTCTTGCTGGAAAAACAGGACAATTACCAACAGTGGAGTTACCCCAGCAACTTCCTCACAGATATGCTCTAAATACGCCAGAAGCAATACAAAGCGGGGTTATTTACACTCTAGTTGCTGGGATCAAAGATTTTATAGAGGCTTGGTGGCGGGATTTTCCGCAAGGGAATGTTGTGATGACTGGGGGCGATCGCACTTTGCTAGTAAATTATATGCGATCGCCGCTGAAGGCTCCTAAAGGAGCATCGCAGTTTCCGGAAATTGTAGATAGTTTGAATGTTGAAGCGAATTTGATTTTTTGGGGAATGCAAAAAACACTTAAGAATTATCAGTAGTAAATTTCAGCATTATTTTTACTATTAATAAAATTGCGAATATCCCCAGCCACATCTGAGCTACAAGACTCTGGTAAATTATCCTCTGCGTTAGCGACTATTTTCAACTTTGCATGAGGGATATATTGAGCGTATAACTGACTCATGGCTATAGCTTCTTTGTTGTCTTTTTCACCTTGTAAAATTAAAACCGGGACTGTTATAAAGGATAATTCGTCGTGTAGCAATTCTGCTTGAATTTCTAGATGCTGACGTTGGAAGAGAAGCTCACAAGCTGTGGGATATTGCAGCATCACCTGATTAAACTGCCAATCCTGTTCAATTTGTTGATCCAAACCAAAGATTTTCATGATCGGACGAAATAGTCGCAACAATTGAAACACCAGTGGTGGACGGTTTACTATCCGCTGCATATTTTCCCAACGCTTTTTTTGCCCTTGTATTTCTACACCCTCTGGCGCTAGTAACACCAAACCGTTAATTTGTTCTGGATACTTCAAAGCATAACTAGCTGCAATCCAACCTCCAAGGGAATCTCCAACTAAGTATACCCTTTGTTGCTTTAAAGCCCGTTTTAAAGTGTGTAGGAGTTGTGCTAAACACTCCACTTGTAAATCAATGGAATAATGGACATTCGGAAAATCTGACTCGCCAAATCCCAGTAAATCTGGCGCGAAGCAATGGAAATCTTGTGCTAGCATCTCCATAGCGGATATCCACTGGCTGCTATCTTTCCAAGTACCATGTAAAAAAATAATCGGAGTTCCTTCTCCAATTTCACGCCAGAAAAGCATTCCTTGAGAAGTCTTTATCCGGGAGTTACGGAATATAGAATGCATATTTAAGAATTTAATGTAAGCGTTATATTAAATATATTTTGATTTGATATTGACAGTTATTGCTAATACAAGACTGCGGAAATAAAGTGAAAATTCAAACTTAGCTAAAAGCTTGCGAGATCAGCTATATTTTTGAATTTTAAGATAAGTAAGAGCCCCTGCTTCCAGCGCTCTGAACTCCGATGATTTTGAATTGCCAAAGCTGTACTAGATTGTTACTATAAATTCATTTTATTTTCAGCGAACTACTAACTCTTAACTATAGCTCAATACGGTTCGGTTAAAGCAAAAAACACCAAACCAATGTAGATCAAGTTTCACTTACATTTTTTCTACTTAATTATTAGTCTCAAAAAACACTCTTGAGGGAGCGAAGAAGTGAGGAAGGTGTTTGTGTCATTCATAACGAGTTGCAATCGCTCCCTGTGGGGCTGTCTTAACTGAAGCGTATGGAATCATCATGAAAGTAGGTACATCAACATTGAAAAATGTAAAATAGAGTTTTGGCGATTATAGCTGTCGCCAACTCTATTAGGACATATAGCAAGGAACGCTTAACGCTTAACGCTTAACGCTTAACAGGGAGCAGGGGTGTGAAAGTCTGGTGATGTCCGTGTTTTCTCATTAGTTCATGTGCTAATCTACCGATGTAAAGGAATGTCTAACTATTTGGTGATAGTTTCCAGCCCTTACCCGCTGCACGTTAGCCTTGTGGGCGTGGGCTTGCGCTAACGCTCGATTCGTGCGCTTTGCGCTTAGGTAATGACATTTTACGTTTAATTAAGTTGAGCTACTTATGATTACGCTAACGTTGTCAAGCCATCTAAATAGTCTTGCAACTGGCGACTATGATCATGAGACATCTGTCCCGGAGGTAACGAATCCAGTGGAAAAGCCTGGATTTCCATGACTTCCAAAGTATCTTGAATTTCCATTTTTCCTTGGACTATTGCTTCAGCTACAATACAAATTGAATGAATTCTAGGATCACGATCTGGTGCGGAGTAGACACCAACTAAACGTCGAATTGATAGCAGTTCTAGTCCTGTTTCTTCCATCAACTCTCGTCGGATAGCATTAGGAACATCCTCTCCCCAGTCCACTATACCTCCAGGTAATGCCCATAAACCGTTGTCGCGCCGCCGGATCAGCACAATTCGACCATCCGGTAAAATAGGGATTATGCTCGTACCAGTAATGGGATGACGGAAGATAATACCCAGTACGGTTTGCCCAATGCGCCATAAGTTACGTGTGGACTGAACAGCCACTGCAAAAAAAGCAAGAATGTTCAATTTTAAAATCTTTGGCTTGTAGTGTAGAGTTTCCCCACCATTCACATTTTTTCAACTGAAATGTTGAGTTGCGTACGATACAACAATGTTTGTGGTTTGGGATTTCATTCTAACGATTAACGTAGAATTAATGTAGATTCTAGCATTTACTTAAACTCAGAGTCCTGTACGTCTGAATACATAGATTTCTGACTCCAGCAAATTTTTAACTTCTAGCAAAAACACTATACTTGCTCTAATGACAAGTAATTCTCATAATTTTGATTTCTTCTATTCCTTGCCTGAATAAACCAAGAGTTTTGCAATACAAGGATTCTATAGTGTGCTTTACCAAGTGTAAGCATCGCTATGATTTTACATATTATTAGTTTGTCTTTTAACTTATAATATGCTACACTAGCGTACCGTCTAAAATTATTAAGTTGCAAAACTAGGCTAAATTTATATAAGTAATACCAATACCTGTTATTGCCTACAATCAGCCTAGAAGTAGCTTTTTTGTTGTTTATTAATGAGGTGAACATGGCTAAGCGCCGTAATCCCAAGAAAGAAAAGGCGCTACGGAACCAGGCGTATGCCCGAAAGTTTCGTAAACGGACTACAACGGGACGTTTCCAAAGAAGGTTCCAACAAAGACCGCCGAAGAATGAAGAGGATGAGGGCGCAGCATCAATTGCTGCTGCTGAATAAGTTCTCTGTGAGAATTTATTTTGCCTGATCGCTTTTTAAGGTGTGAGGGCGTACATTATGTACGCCTTTGTAGGTTATTTAGCAGTCATTTGGGCGCGGGCGCTAAGGAGTGCGCCTTTGACTTGTGCAAAGCCTGTGCCACCGTAGCTATTACGAGCTGCAACCACTTGCTGGGGTAAAATTGCCTGGTAAATGTCTTCTGCAAATACTGGATGAAGTTGTTGCCACTCCTCCAAGCTCAAATCTTTGAGGAGTTTTCCGGCAGCAATACTGGTTTTGACGACTTTTCCCACAAGATTGTATGCTTCTCGGAAAGGAACACCCCGTGCAGCAAGATAGTCTGCTACATCAGTAGCATTAGAAAAGTCTTCTGCGACAGCTTCTGCCAAGCGCTGAGTACGAAATTCTAAACCTTCTCGAAGTAAAACTGTCATTGCTTCTAAACAAGCTTTGAGTGTGACGACACTATCAAATAAACCTTCTTTGTCCTCTTGCAGGTCTTTGTTGTAAGCCAAGGGTAGCCCCTTCATCATGACCAACATTGCCTGAAGATGACCAAATACACGTCCAGTTTTCCCGCGCACCAATTCCGGTACGTCGGGGTTCTTTTTTTGGGGCATAATGCTGGAACCTGTCGCGCAGCTATCGTTAAGAGTCACAAAGCTAAATTCCTCTGATGCCCAAAGAATGACTTCTTCTGATAGACGACTGAGGTGAACCATAATCAGACTAGCAGCACAGAGAAATTCGATCGCAAAATCGCGATCGCTCACTCCATCAAGACTATTTGCATAAACTCCCTCAAAATCCAAAAGTTTTGCTGTATAGTGGCGGTCTATAGGGAAAGTCGTTCCTGCCAAAGCACCGCACCCCAATGGTGAAATATTAACTCGATGAGAAACATCTCCTAAACGTTCCCAGTCACGTTGCGCCATATGAAAATATGCCAGCAAATGATGAGCTAAACTCAAAGGTTGGGCACGTTGCAGGTGAGTATAACCAGGAATCAGCGTTTCAACGTTTTTTTCAGCGATATCAAGTAATACTTGTTGAAATTCTCGCAATTGGTTGCGGATTTGTTGAATTTGGTCGCGGAGATAGAGTCTAGTATCAGTACCTACTTGGTCATTGCGGGAGCGAGCAGTGTGTAACTTTTTACCTAAGTCGCCAACAATTTCCACAAGACGCCGCTCAACAGCAAAATGTACGTCTTCTGCTTCGATACCTGGGTGAAATTTGTCTTGGCGATATTCCTGACGAATTTGCTCTAAACCTGTAACGAGTTGCTCTCCTTCTTCCTGAGAAATGATACCGGTGTGAGCTAGCATTTTGGCATGAGCTTGAGAGCCAGTGAGGTCATACTCAATTAATTCAATGTCAAAATTAATACTTGCATTAAACAGAGCGATCGCAGGATGTAGTGCCGATTCAAACCGTTGACTCCAAGTTTGTTGTTTTGTCATGAGTGTGGGAAAATTGTGAAGTTAACTAAACTCTCCAATTATGGTTGCCATCGGTAGAAATAGTGAGAGTTCTTGATCTTGAAAAGGAATAAACTCATACTTGAGATAAAATTCCCTTGCCTGAAAATCAATAGCATCGACTCTCACAGCATATACCCCAATTTCTTGAGAAGCACGAACACCACGGTAGAGAGCATCGGTTAACAATTCCCCTCCCAAACCTTGTCCTTTCACTGGATGATCTACAGCTAATCTCCCAATTAGTATCGCTGGAATTGGATAGGCAGGCATTCCACGTTGATAAGATTCCGGTAAAGACTCGTACTCAATGACACTGGCGCTGACAGTATAATATCCATCAATTTTCAAACTTTCCGATGCCGGAATTGCCACAAATGTTTTGGCAACTCCCTTATTATGATTTTGCCGCGCATATTTTTTGAGATAATCATTCAAAATCGGATAACCGCAATCAAAAGAATCTCTCTGATGTTTTTTTTCAATTGGTACAAAAGTCCATCTCGCCTCCCTATCACTTGTCATACTTCTTTCTATATTTGTGGATAGCAGATTTGAGTTTTCCTTTGAGTTCTGGCGGATTTTCTATTACTGACATAAACAAATCTCTGTCACGATTAGACAGCACTAGCCTTTCATTAGTATCTATATCTTGTTTAGCGGCGGGCAAAACATGAAACAGTGTATAAGCACTCAAAGAAATTCCTTTGAGACTTGCAGCACGTTCTAATAGTTCTTTTTGTTCTTGGGTGACTCGTAAATCGATGCGACAATCTTTTGCAGATGATAGTTCTGACATGACTAATTCCTAGCTTCAGCTTAGTCTTTATTTACAGTATAAGTAATAGTGGCGGACAATGTACACACAAAACGTCCTACTTCCTTAATTTATAAGCTGTACGCACAATTTGCCCCGCCAAGACTGCTGCACCAAAACCATTATCAATATTCACTACACCCACACCTGCTGCACAAGAGTTGAGCATTGTCAACAGTGGCGCTAAACCTCCAAAACTTGCGCCGTAACCAATGCTAGTGGGAACAGCGACAACAGGACAATCTGCCAAACCTGCAACTACGCTAGGTAAAGCGCCTTCCATCCCCGCTACAACAATCAAGACTGACGCTGATTCAATAACATGGCGGTTATTTAGTAAACGATGAATTCCTGCAACTCCCACATCCCAAAGACGCTGTACATGGAAACCAGAAAGTTCTGCAGTGACAGCAGCTTCTTCTGCAACAGCTAAATCAGCAGTGCCAGCAGAAAGAATCCCAATTGTGCCAGGATACTGTGGTTCAATGGTAGGAGGAGTAATTGCACAAATTCGCGCCAAGTTGTAGTAGCGCAAACCTTGAACTTTTGTTTCCAGTGTGGCGAAAACATCTGGTTCTATGCGCGTCGCCATCACCACTGAGTTACGCTGGCGCATGACTTCCATAATTTGAGCAATTTGATCAGGAGTTTTGCCTAGTCCCCAAATCACTTCAGGAAATCCTGTTCTTAAGGCGCGATGATGGTCAACTTTGGCAAAATCGCCTACAGGTTCATAGGCTAAGTGTCTGAGTTTTTCTAGTGCTGTATCTGGAGTTACGTTACCATTGGCAACGGATTCTAAGAGCGATCGCAAAGATTTATCATCTGTCATTTGTCCTTTGTCCTTTGTCATTTGTTAGTTGTTATTTGCTTGTTAATGGTTATAGGAGTTTGTAAAATGCAAATGTTGGTATTTAATATATACAGTAGTTTCAAGTCAACAAAAATTTCTGTTATATCAGGAAACAGCTTAACGCTTACGTTAAATCGCAATTGTCCTGTTTTGCTGTTTTACATACCCTAAAATTATAGAAAATATAACTCCAAAACAAATTTTTATCAGCGTCTTAATACCTGATTACATTCTCCGGGCAACAAAAATGACCGAGGATGAATTAAAGTTGGAGATTGCTATCATGCTCTACAAGCAGGAAAAAATTAGTAGTGGCAAAGCCCGTGCTTGGACTGGACTGACAGTGATTGAATTTCAACATGAACTTGCTAAGCGCGGACTCTCTATCAACTATGATGTGCAGGATTTCCAGTCGGATGTCAGAACACTGCAATCGATGGGGTTGCTGTGATTGTTGTTAGCGATACATCGCCTATTACGAATCGCTGCGGACATACCTTGAAATTTTTACGCCGACTTACTTATGCTGTGAATAACTGAGACTTATTCTGCAACTTTAATTTCATATTTATTCCATAACGCTCCTCTTTGAGAACCGAGAGCAGAGAATTTGACATTTTGTAGGCGATCGCGCACTGCTGCTAATGATAAAGGATTGACCAAGTAAATGAAAGGTAGATATTCTTGCGAGATACGTTGCGTTTCGGCGTAAATCTCCTTACGCTTGTTTTGGTCAAACTCCTGCGCTGCTTTTATATAAAGACGACCAATTTCCGCTTCCCATTCCGGAACTTCCCTTCCAATCAGCGGTTCTCGTCCTGGTAGTGGTTTTTGGTTGAAGACGTGCAAGCCACCATCAGGTGTCCAGACATTTGCTCCATCATGTGGTTCTGCTCCTCCAATAAAGCTTCCAACGTAAGATTCCCAATCGAAGGTATTAGAAAGTTTGTCTGTGAGGGTATTAAAAGTCATTGGGTTAAAATCAACTTGAATACCAATTTTACTTAAGTCTTGCTTTATTTGTGCCCCCATTGTCACACGGGTTTTATTTTCAACATTAGTTAACAGAGTGAAGCGTACACGATTCCCGTCAGCATCTAACAATTGGTTTCTGGTATTATATTTGAAACCGGCATTTAAGAGTAATTCTTTCGCTTTTTCTGGATTGTCATCATAAATTTTTACATCTTTATTTGGAGGAGTATAAAAGGGGCTTTGAGGGTCAATGGGCGAATTATGTATTGTCCCAATTCCTCGATATACGTTGATCAGCATTGCTTTTCGGTCAATAGTATGAGCAATTGCTTGCCGAAATCCCAATGTATTAAACCAACGAGATTTTATAGGGTTAATAAGAGGCTGTCCGTTTCGCCGACCTTTATTTAAATTGAAGGAAATAAAATTGGTAGTAAATTCTGGACCACCATTGTAAATCGTAAACTTTCCTCTTTTTTCTTCTCGCTTCAACAAAGAAAAGTTTTCCGGAGTCACCGCAACTGTATCTAATCCACCAGAACGAAATTGTAGAATCATCGTATCGGAAGATTCAATAATTTGCCAAATAATTCGCTCGGTATAAGGCAATTGATTACCTTGGCTATCTTTACGCCAGTAGTGAGAATTACGCCTAAACACGACACGTTGACTAGGAACGTAACGTTCTATTTTATAAGGACCATTAACAATAATTTTGGCAGGTTCAGTACCTGTTCCCCAAGTCGAGAGAAATAGAGGATTTCCCTTGGCATCTTGAGATTGAAGAGATGCTTCTAAGGCATGTTTTGGCAAGATCCCAACTGAATTTGTTGATGATCCACTTGTTGTATAGAGAAAAGGTGAAAACGGTTCAGGAAATGTAAATTCAACTCGACGATTATCTATTTTTCTTATTTTGGGGAAAGCCGCACTGGAACCGATTTTAAGTCCATCTTTCCAATCAGTAGGAATTTTGGGATTAAAAATAATATCTTGATAGGTGAAGATGACATCATCAGCAGTCAGTGGTTCGCCATCAGACCATTTTAAATTCTCGCGCAGAGTAAAAGTAATCAGTTTTTTATCATCAGAAATTTTCCAAGATTCAGCTAAGGCTGGCTCAATTTTGCCCGTCATACCGTTAAGGGTTGTTAGTCCTTCAGCGGTAAACAAAAAAACGTGAGGATACTCTTGATTGAAGGCGTAGTTAAAGGTTTTTGGATCACCTAAAGTTGTAGTAACCCATTGGGATGCTTGCGCCGCCTGAGTTTTAAAATTGGCTGGGTTGCAGCTGGTGAAAATGAGCTGACAAGTCAGCCAGAGAGTTAATATCAGAAAAATTGAAAGCCAGCGACGCCGAAATGGAAAAAAGACAAACATCATGAAACAGATACTATAGGAATCCGGTTTGATTTGGTGAACAGCTCGTCAGGGCGCTTAACAGGGAAAAAGCAATACAGGTATACTGAGTTTTTTTCAAAAATCAAATAGGAGTCCTATATAATCTTCTGGCAATCATACACCTTATAAAGCTTCCGCTGGGTTGTTAGTCCTTCAGCGGTAAACAAAAATTGGTTGCTTTTATATTTTGCAGCCTGAATTTAGCCCAACCTATACACAACTAGTTTTCTGTAACTTTGATTTCATGAATGTTCCAGAATGGCCCGCCAAGAGCAGAGTATTTGATACCTTGGAAGCGATCGCGCACCGCCGCCAATGAATAGACATTAACCAGGTAAATAAATGGTAGATATTCCTGGGAAATCTGTTGAGTTTTGGCATAAATCGCTTTCACTTTAGCTTCGTCAAACTCTTGTGTAGCTTGGATATAAAGCTTCCCAATTTCTGCTTCCCAAGGAGCCACCTCCCAACCTTGAATGGGCTTTTGTCCTGGTTGGGGTTTCTGATTAAACATATGTAATCCGCCTTTAGGTGCCCAAATATTGGCACCATCATTTGGTTCTAGCCCGCCAGTGAGTCCCATCAGAGCAGCTTCCCAGTCCAAGGTGTTAGAAGTTTTGTCGGTGAAAGCACTCCATGCCAATGGGGTAAAATCAACTTGAATACCGATTTTGCTTAAGTCTTGTTTAATTTGCGATCCGAGTGCCTCACGGATTTTATTTCCTGCATTGGTGACCAAAGTGAAGCGGACGCGGTTCCCTTCAGAATCAAGTAGCTGACCTCTGTCGGTATACTTAAATCCTGCTTTCAGTAGCAGTTCCTTCGCCTTTTTTGGATTGTAGTTATAAACTTTCAGCCCTTCTTTCGCCGAAAGGTAATAGGGACTTTGCACGGAAATTGGAGAATTTTGCACTTCTCCCAAACCACGAAAAGTATTGTTAATCATCGTTTGGCGATCAATTGCATAAGCTATAGCCTGCCGAAATTCTACAGTATTGAACCAACGCGACTTTACTGGATTGACCAACGGCTTGCCGTTCCTTTTACCTTTATTTAGATTGAACCAAACAAAATTAGTACCAGCGGCTGGGCCACCATTGTAAATTGTGAATTTACCTTGTTTTTCTTGCCGCTTTAGCAAAGAAAAGAATTCTGGCGACACTCCTACAGAATCCAATCCTCCAGAACGAAATTGCACCAAGGAAGTATCTGTCGATTCCACAATTTGCCAAATCATGCGTTCAATATAAGGCTGGGCATTACCTTTATCATCCTTACGCCAATAGTAGGGGTTGCGTCGAAGCACCACACGTTGACTGGTTTCATAACGCTCTAGCTTATAAGGACCATTGACAATAATTTGGTCTGGAGGAGTATCAATGCGCCACTTTGATAAAAAAGTCGGTTTTCCCTCTGCATTTTTCGCTTTTACTGATTCTTGCAACGCATGGGCAGGCAAAATTGGATAACCTGTATTCGGCAGGAAAGGTCTAAAGGGTTCCGGTACGCTAAACTCAACGCGACGTTCATCTACTTTTCGCACAGTAGGTAGCTTACCACTTTCACCTATCCTCAAGGTGTCTCTGACATCCGTGGGAATCGCTTCATTGAGGTAAATATCGTTATAGGTAAAGACCACATCATCTACTGTGAGTGGCTGACCATCAGACCATTTCAAACCCTCACGCAGGGTAAAAACAATCCGTAGTTTGTCATCAGAAATTTGCCAAGATTCGGCTAGGGCTGGCTCGATTTTACCAGTGATTGAATTTTGGGTGATTAGCCCCTCAAAAGTTAATCCAAGAAGGGTTGCTGTTGATGCATCTTGATTGAGTGGGAAGTTAAAGGTTTGCGGATCACTGAGCATGCTGCGTACCAATTGCGGTACTTGAGCCGCTTGGCTTTTAAACTGACTGGGATTGCAGCCATTGAGGGCTAGTACTACGAATAGACCTAATGAGGCGAAAATCCAAGCACGTTGGAAAAGTTGTTTAAAAATGCCGGAATTCATATACTACTTTTTGTCTACTTCTTTCAACTCGTATATATTCCAAGCGTATCCTCTAGGAGAGGTCAAAACGGCAGAGTATTTTACGCCTTGAATAGTATTGCGTACCGCAACTAAAGCCAGCGTATTAACCAAGTGAACAAAAGGTACATATTCTTGTGCCAAACGTTGTGTTTCATTATAAATAGCTTTACGCTTCGCTTCATCAAATTCTCTTGCTCCTGCAATGAAGAGGTCTTCAATCTTCTTTTCCCAATCGGAAGCTTCCCAACCTTCTATAGGGGGTTGTCCTTTTTGGGGTTTCTGATTGAAAACGTGGAAGCTACCTTCTACAGTCCAAACGTTGTAACCATCATGTGGCTCAATACTGCCACTCATCCCTCCTAAATAACTCTCCCAGTCAAGGGTGTTAGAAATTTTGTCTCCCTGGACACTGAAGTCAACATATTGTAAATCAACTGTAATACCTATCTTGCTCAAATTCTGCTTGATCATAGGTGGGACTGAGGGTCTATTACTAGCAGGCGCTAACATTGTGTAGCGCACTTGATGACCATCGCTATCCAGTAACTGACCTTTGCTATCGTATTTAAATCCTGCTCCTAGTAAAAGTTGCTTAGCTTTTTCAGGATTGTACTCATAAGCTTTGAGACCTTGTTTGGGAGACAAGTAGTATGGACTGGGAGCAAAAACTGGTGAATCTTGGGTTTCACCCAATCCCCGCAGTTGGTTGTTAATTATGGTTCGACGATCAATAGCGTAAGCAACAGCTTGTCTAAAAGCAACGTTGTTAAACCAACGGGACTTAATCGGATCGACAAGAGGTTTGCCGTTGCGACGACCTTTGTTAAGGTTAAAAGCAATGAAACTTGTGCCAGTGTCAGGTCCTGCATTTTGGATGCTAAAGTTACCCCGTTTTTCTTCACGCTTGAGCAATTGGAAGGTTCCAGGACCAACTTCGAGTATATCTAAGCCTCCAGAACGAAACTGCATTAAACTAGTGTCGCCATTTTCTACGATTTGCCAGACAACACGCTCAATATATGGCTGCTGATTACCTTGTGCATCCTTACGCCAGTAGTATGGGTTACGCCGAAATACCAATCGTTGACTGGGTGCGTAGGTCTCAAGAGTATAAGGTCCATTCACAATTATTTTCTTGGGGTCTGTGTCTATTCCCCAAGTGGAGAAAAACACTGGTCTACCGTCGGCTCGATTGGTTTCTACTGCTTGGCGTAAGGCGTGTTCTGGTAAAATTGCTAGTTCTGCTGCAACTAATGCCAGAAAGGGTACATAGGGTTCTGGCATGACAAATTCTACTCGACGGTTGTCGAGTTTGCGGACTTTGGGAAAAGCCTTACTGATACCAATGCGGAGATTATCCTGAGAGTAGGTGGGAATGCGCTTGTTCATATAGATGTCGTTGAACGAGAAAACAACATCATCAGCTGTTAATGGCTTGCCATCCGACCACTTCAATCCCTCACGTAAGGTAAAGACATATCGCAGCTTATCCTCGGAAATTTCCCAAGACTGGGCTAAAGCAGGCTCAATCTTTTTCGTGACTCCGTTTAAAGCAGCTAAAGGCTCATAGGTAAAATTAAAGATATTGGGAGTCGTTTGGTTGAGAGCCGCGTTAAAGGTTTGAGGATTACTCCCAGTAGCGATAACCAGCTGTGGAACTTGTGCGGCTTGGGTTTTAAACTGACTAGGATTGCAGCCATTGAGGGCTACTACTACCAAAAGACCCAGTAAAGCGACAATCCAACTACGTTGGAAAAGTTGTTTAAAAATACTAAACTTCATAAATCTTAATGACTACTGTTACTTAATTTAGTAGTCCTTTCTAGGACTTTTAGTTCGTGAAGATTCCAGAGCAAGCCGTCTAAAATCGATATTCGGATACTGCTGCTTGGATTCTAAAATTTGCTGGATTACAAGGTACGACAGCCCGGAGCGCTAAACAATGCAAGCAATACTACCACCAACAATTGACGCAAGATAAGATAAAACATAAAGTTGTATTTCAAATACAGTCCGAAAACTGATATTGTATCTAAATTGAAGAATATTTTAATGCTGCTGTTGCAGTTATTTACGCCAATAAAGCCTGCTTATGCAGGCTTTTACGTAAAAAAGCAAGCCACAACAGACTTTGTTTAGCTATCGCCACAAACTTGTTGCAGTGTGGAAAAAAATTCTGGGTAAGATACCGCTGCTGCTTCTGCACGCTGGATAATCGTTTGACCAGAAGCTTTGAGAGATGCGATCGCCAAACTCATCGCAATCCGGTGATCTGTATGACTATCAACCTCAGCACCCGATAGAAAGGTTCCGCCAGTAATTTCCATACCATCAGGTAATTCTGTTACCTTTGCCCCCATTTTGTTGAGTTGCTGTGCTGTGACAGCAATGCGATCGCTCTCTTTGACCCTTAACTCAGCAGCGTCTTGAATGATTGTTGTTCCTTCAGCAAAAACCGCCGCCACTGCCAAAATTGGTATTTCATCAATCAACCTAGGGATAATATCACCAGAGATAGTGCAACTTTTCAAACGACTGGAACGCACTCGTAAATCAGCGACTGGTTCCCCAGCCACCTCCCGCTGATTTTCTTGTTGGATATCTGCCCCCATCATCGCCAAGGCTTCTAAAATGCCTGTGCGGGTTGGATTTACTCCAACATTTTCAATAACCAGTTCAGAATCTGGTACAATTGCCCCAGCGACTAACCAAAAAGCTGCGGAACTTATATCGCCTGGAACAATCACTGTTTGCCCGTAAAGTTGAGTAGGCCCAGTGATTGTCACACTGTTCGTTTGGTGGTCTGTAACTAAATTTGCCCCAAATGCCCGTAGCATGCGTTCGCTGTGATCGCGTGAAAGTGATGGTTCTGTGACAATCGTTTTTCCCTCTGTCGTCAAACCTGCAAGGAGAATGCAAGATTTTACTTGGGCAGAGGCGATGGGGGAATTGTAGTGAATAGGTTTGAGGGACTTTCCTTGAACTGCTAAGGGTGCAAGTGTATTACCTTTTCGTCCCCAAATTTGAGATCCCATTTCTTGTAATGGTTTGATAACACGGGACATGGGACGCGATCGCAAGGAACTATCACCTGTCACGGTAAAAAAGCGCCCAGCATGAGATGCCAAAAGTCCTAGCATCAGGCGTATCGTTGTTCCAGAGTTACCAGCATCTAAGACATCAACTGGTTCTTGTAAGTTTCCTAAACCGATGCCTTTAACCCGCACCAATTCCGTATTCAACTCCGAAATTTCTGCCCCCATAGCTTGGAAACAGCTAGCTGTGCTACGGGGATCTTCTCCCAAAAGTAGACCGGAAATCTGGGTTTCGCCTTCGGCTATTGCGCCCAGCATCAAAGCTCTATGGGAGATAGATTTATCACCTGGAACACGGATGCGACCTTGTAGAGATAGAGAAGCAGCAGGCTCAATAATTAAGTTTTGAGAAGCGTTCTCCCTCTTTTCTACGGTTATAACAGAAGCTGACATTAAGATAAACTGGCGTTGACTGCGCTAGTATCGTATCGCTTTCTTTGCTCCTCCTGCTCTACTAATCTTTATCAATTTCTTCTTGTAACTCATCTCATTGATTGGCTTTCTGCCCTTATCGCTGCCATGCTTACTCACCATCGCAAGCCCGTGTACCTATCACTTATTTCCACAGATCTACCAGTTTGGTCTGTTGTGGAAACTGCCGCGACACTCTACCAAAAAGATCGCGACAGATTCCACCTACTTTTGTCAGCACCACCTGTAAAAGACTCTCAAAACGTAGACGACTCTCTGCTGACAGACAACACACTTTGCCAAGAACAAAGTAGCACTCAAGTCCCTAGTGGTCCGCGAGTACTATGGCTGGAGATTTCCCCTTACAGAGTGACTATGACTATGCAAGGAAATGGTCAGTTAAGTTATCGTCACTTTTGGGAACAGGGAGTTTACGGCATTACTCGCTATTGGTTACCTGTTGAATCATTACAACCTAGCGAACCCATTCGTTTACGAAATTTCACCCGCAGCCTAACACTCGACGGACACCCCTTACCAAAGCATCTACGAGTGGAGTACGAATTGTGGGCAGGAAAAATTCAACTAGGATCTTACGTCCTTAGTTTAGAAATAAAACAGTAAAGGTAAATAATAAAAATCCTCCTTTGCAATTATTTCTCCTTTGTTAAGGAGGATTTTTATCAGTTATCAATTATCAATTATCAGTTATCAGTTATTACTGTTCACTGTTCTGTGTGAGGCTGTAAGTGTTCTTTAACCAAAATAACTAGGTTCATTTCCAGGTTTCCACTTAATATTACAACCAATACTGGGTATTTGGTTGGCTGTAACTCGTTGACCTGACAATACCGCGTCAATAGCTGCGCGTAGATCTCTACCTGTTACAGGTTTGCCATTACCAGGGCGACTATCATCTAATTGTCCTCGATAAACAAGTTGACGCCTGTCATCAAAGAGAAAGAAATCTGGTGTGCAAGCTGCTGTGTAAGCTTTTGCAGTTTTTTGGCTTTCGTCGTAACAAAAAGGAAATTTAAAATCAAGTTCTATCGCCATTGCCCTTAAAAATTCTGGATCATCATCTCGATAATTGTTGACATCATTGCTGCTGATGGCAACAATTCCTAAACCATTATGAACGTAATCTTTTCCCAACTGCGCCAATTCGACCTTCACGTGCCTTACAAACGGGCAATGCTGACAAATAAACATCACAAGTAAAGCTTGTTTATCAGCAAAAGTCGAAAGCGAAATCGTTTCTTGATGTACCACATCCGATAGATGAAAATCTGGCGCTTTAGTACCTAGGGGTAACATTGTTGAAGCAGTTAAAGCCATAATCCTAATATATTTTTCCGCAAGACTGAATCATATCGATTTCAATATACCAATTGTTTGTAATTAATAAAACCTTTTCACAGATGATAGTTTCTGTGTATTGTTAATATATTTTGATTTAAGAAACATTTTTTCAAGTTAACGGAAATGACGTGACTGTGGTTGATTTTGAAGCCTATATGGGGAACGAGGCGCATTACTTCGCAAAAGGAGCAAAGGAATACTGAGAATTCCAAAAATAATGACTACTCCAGCCATTACCCAAACAGTAAACTTACTAGGTTGATAGTTCCCTTCTTCAATTTGGGAAAAAACTTGGTTATATCGCCACACTGCTAAAAGTAAAGTAAGAATACCAAATATTACCAAACAAATACCCAAATTTTCTGAGGTGAAAAAAGGATGTGGTGCTGGTTCGTGTTGCTGTTGAGTCAGAGAGAAATTAAGCTGGCGTATAAATAGACCAAATCTAGCAATAGCAAAACCAAAGCCAATTAGTGATATGGAAGTGCGTAGCCAAGCTAAAAATGTCCGCTCGTTTGCTTGATGCTCCCTTTGACGATCAATTTTGGGCATTTTGCTCATAATCTACCAGTTTTTTCCTGTTTCACCCACAACAGAACACTACCGTATTATGTCCTCATAAATACTCCCTCTGACGGGTAGCTTTTACAGAGGTAGAGAAAACACAGCTGTTGGTAGAATCTGAGATCTTGCACCATTATCAATCACCGTAGGGTGGGCACTGCCCACAACGTAAAAATAAGGTTTTGAGCGAACTCTAGGCAGTGCCCACCTTACAAAAATTGCAATAACGCAACTGCTGCAAGATGTGAGCGCCCAAAGGGCGCGATTACACGCCCACAATAAATGAAAGAAACACAGTTAACAAGAGTTTTAGAGTCAATCACTTATACACTGAAAAAGTACCATGACAGTAAAAGCCGTTAT
>JAESFI010000152.1_pt1 | contig 40350 bp, 34 predicted proteins | sample 9269361 | NCBI WGS metagenome assembly JAESFI01 (sample SAMN14504119, study PRJNA617095) | algae metagenome | isolation source: Brasilonema angustatum HA4187-MV1 and co-occurring heterotrophs from moss... | place: USA: Manoa Valley, Honolulu, Hawaii | collected 2009-07-20
GTCCATCCGGGACACCTCGTGGAACGGCATCCGACAACCTCCTTACTGAGCTGTCGAAAGTGTCCACGATGTCTCCGAACACCCGTCCACTATCTCCCCGGTCTGAACACCCGCAAGGGGGGAGGGAACGCACCTTTGTCGGCGCGCGAGTGGAGTTTCAACCAACAGGGACCCTAGTTGATCGGGCCCACCGTGAACGGGCCGATGGCGATGACGTGGCAGTCGCTGTCGCGCTTGGCGCAGTCGGTGAGTGCGGAGGTGACGGCGGTCTGCTCGTCGGCGGCCTTCAGGCCGAGGCCGGGACGGCCTGCGGTGCCGACGGCGACGGCGTTCCAGCCCATGGCATCGCCGAGCTTGCGCACGACTTCGTCGCGGGCATCGGCGATGATCGAGGAATTGCTCGCAGCGTGGAAGAAGCCGGTGATCCGCAGCAGCGTCGGGATCGGCACGACGAAATTGTCGTCGACCGCGACGATCATGCAGGCAACGCCGGCGATCGCGCCGCACGATTCCAGCGAGCGCCGCGCCGAATCCTCGGCGGTCGGTGCGCCCAGCACCATGTAATATTGTCCGCCCGGGCCGAGCGCGACCGAGCGCGATTTCGCCGCCGGCACGAAGATATTCTCGAGCCGGACCTTTGCGGAATCGCGCAACATCGGAAATTCCTTGGACACGAACGCCCGCTCGGTCATCGCGTCGTGCCGGAAATAGGGAGACGGCGGCATCGGCGGCTTGCCGTGCGTGTAGACGACGTTGTCGCCGACCGCATAGAGCTCGCAGCGCCGCGGCGATTGCGCGGCGTCGGCGCGCTTCTGGCACTGATCGAGCGCCGCGTTCTTCGCAGCCTCCTCACTGGGCTGGTTCAACGCCGAGCCGGTGAAGCCGCCGACATTGATCGCGAAGGCCTTGTAGTCGCCGGAGCTCGCGTAGTCGCTGGCGAGGTAATTGCGGATACGCTCGTTGATGAAGGGCACGCTGTCGACCGCGAGCTTGCCCGATAGAGGCACGACGGATGGTGACGGCGCGGGCATCGGCGCCATCGCGGCATTCGCGGCAGGCATCGGAGCCATCGGCGCCTTCGCCATCTGGGTCGGCGCGGGACTTGGCATAGAACTCGGCGCAGCGGCGATTGGCGTTGGGCTCGGCGCATCGCTTGGTGTCACAGGACCTGGTGCTGCGACCGGGGCGACCGCGGCGGTGACCGTCTGCTTGAGCTTGGTGTTGTAGAGGAAGCCGCTGACGATGATGGCGACGACCGAGACGACCGCAACCACCAGCGGCCACATCCACACCGGCGCAGCCGCCACCTTGGAGGCCACCTTCTTGACCTGCGGCTTGGTATAGGTGCCGTCCTCGCGCCGCATCGCCACCATGTAGGCGTGCACTGGCGTCGGGATGTTCTTCACCTCCTGCGCGCCGATATCGGCGAACTGGACCGACAGCTTGTTGGCGACCTGTTCGTGCACGGCGCGGGAGACGCAGATGCCGCCGACCTCGGCGAGGCCTTCCAGCCGCGCGGCGATGTTGACGCCGTCGCCGAGGAGATCGCCATTGCGCTCGACCACGTCGCCGATGGTGATGCCGATCCGGAACGACATCTGCCGGCTCGGCGGATAGGCCATGTTGCGGGTTCGCAAGCTCTCCTGGATATCGATCGCGCAACGCACCGCATCGACCGCGCTCGGGAATTCCGCGAGCACGGCGTCGCCCGCCGTGTTGAAGATGCGGCCGCCTGCCTTTGCGATGAAATCGTCGATGACTTCGCGGTAGGAGGCCAGACGCCGCAGCGTCTCCTCCTCGTCTTCCGCAACGAGCCTCGAATAGCCGGCAATATCGGCCGCGAAAATCGCCGCGATCTTGCGCTTCATCTGCACCAGCCCTGGAACCTCTTCCGCAGCGGCAGAATGCCGCTATCTCCGGCGCGGTGCAACAAAGTTTCAGCGCCCGCCACTTCCGTGACGAGCGCTGAACCTGTTCAGGAATTTGGAAGCTTGAGCCCCGGAGCGGTTGCGCCGGGGCTTAGTGCATAGCCGTCGTGTTGAGCTCTTGCTGGATGCTCTTGTAGTGATCGAGCCGCGCGATCGCGAGATCGAGCTCGGAGCCCTCCGTCTCGGACAGCTTGTCCTGCATTTCCGTGATCTTGTCGGCGAACTGCGCCCGATCAATCTCGTCGATCGAGGTGGCCACGTCGGCGAGCACGGTGAGACGGTCCTCGGACACTTCGGCGAGACCGCCAAGCACGATGACCTTCTGCTTCTGCCCACCGGCGATGATGGTCAGAATGCCCGGGCGCACCGCAGCCACGAGAGGCGCATGTCCGGCGAGCACGCCGAAATCACCTTCCCAGCCGGGCACGTCGACCTGGTCGACTTCACCCGAGAAGGCGAGCTTTTCCGGAGAGACGAGATCGAAGTGGAAGGTGGCCATTGAGAACCTGCGAATGGTGAGTAGCGAATGGCGAGTGGCTGAAACAGGGAGCAGCCATTTGCCGCTCCCTATTCGCCGTTCGCAGCTTAGGCCGCCTCGGCAGCCAGCTTCTTGCCCTTCTCGACCGCCTCTTCGATGGTGCCGACCATGTAGAAGGCAGCTTCCGGCAGATGGTCATACTTGCCTTCCACCAGGCCCTTGAAGCCCTTGATGGTGTCGGCGAGGTCGACGAACTTGCCCGGCGAACCGGTGAAGATTTCGGCGACGTGGAACGGCTGCGACATGAAGCGCTCGACCTTGCGGGCGCGGGCCACGGTCAGCTTGTCCTCTTCCGAAAGCTCGTCCATGCCGAGAATGGCGATGATGTCCTGGAGCGCCTTGTAGCGCTGCAGCACCTGCTGGACCTGACGGGCGACCGCGTAGTGCTCCTCGCCGACGACCAGCGGAGAAAGCATGCGCGAGGTCGAGTCGAGCGGATCCACCGCCGGATAGATGCCCTTTTCGGCGATCGAGCGCGACAGCGTGGTGGTCGCGTCCAAGTGGGCGAACGAGGTCGCCGGCGCCGGGTCGGTCAAGTCGTCGGCCGGAACGTAGATGGCCTGCACCGAGGTGATCGAGCCCTTCTGCGTGGTGGTGATGCGCTCCTGCAGCGCGCCCATGTCGGTCGCGAGCGTCGGCTGATAACCCACCGCCGAAGGAATACGGCCGAGCAGCGCTGACACTTCCGAGCCGGCCTGGGTGAAGCGGAAGATGTTGTCGACGAAGAACAGCACGTCCTGGCCCTTGTCGCGGAAGTCTTCCGCGATGGTCAGACCGGTGAGCGCGACGCGGGCGCGGGCGCCCGGGGGCTCGTTCATCTGGCCGAACACCAGCGCGCACTTCGACTTCACGCTCGGATCCGGATTGTGCGGATCGGCGTTGACCTTGGACTCGATGAACTCGTGATAGAGATCGTTGCCCTCGCGGGTACGCTCGCCGACGCCGGCGAACACGGAGTAACCGCCGTGCGCCTTCGCGACGTTGTTGATCAGCTCCTGAATCAGCACGGTCTTGCCGACGCCGGCGCCGCCGAACAGGCCGATCTTGCCGCCCTTGGCGTAGGGCGCGAGCAGGTCGACGACCTTGATGCCGGTGACGAGAATTTCAGCTTCGGTGGACTGGTCGGTGTAGGTCGGCGCTTCCTGGTGGATCGCGCGCAGGCCTTCCGACTTGACGGGACCGGCTTCGTCGATCGGCTCGCCGATGACGTTGATGATGCGGCCGAGCGTGCCTTCACCGACGGGAACGCGGATCGGCGAACCGGTGTCGGTCACTTCCTGGCCGCGGACCAGACCTTCGGTGGTGTCCATCGCGATGGTGCGGACGGTGGACTCACCGAGATGCTGGGCGACTTCGAGCACCAGGCGGTTGCCACCGTTCTTGGTCTCGAGCGAATTGAGAATGGCCGGGAGGTGGCCTTCGAACTGCACGTCGACGACGGCGCCGATGACCTGGGTGACGCGACCGGACTGGGCTGCCATTGAATGTCTCCTTCGATCCGAACTACTAAACCGCGGTCAGCGTGACCGGGATGTTGCGTGTGACGGGCACTGATGCGTCTTGTTCAGACTGCCTCGGCGCCCGAGATGATTTCGATCAGTTCCTTGGTGATCTGCGCCTGACGCGTGCGGTTGTAGACCAGCGTCTGCTTGCGGATCATTTCACCGGCGTTGCGCGTCGCGTTGTCCATCGCGCTCATCTGAGCGCCGTAGAACGAGGCGTTGTTCTCGAGCAGCGCGCGGAAGACCTGGACCGCGAGGTTGCGCGGCAGAAGGCGGGTGAGAATCTCGTCCTCTTCCGGCTCGTATTCGTAAGACGTGGTGTTGGCGGCACCGCCCTCCTCGACCACCAGCGGAATGATCTGCTGGGCGGTCGGGATCTGCGCGATCACCGAACGGAAGCGCGAGTAGAACAGCGTGCAGACGTCGAACTCGCCGTTGTCGAAACGCGCCAGAACCTTCTTGGCGATGTCCTCGGCGTTGACGAAGCCGAGCTGGCGAACGCTGCGCAGGTCGAGATGCTCGACGATCTGCTTGTCGAACAGGCGGCGGAGCTGCTCGTAGCCCTTGCGGCCAACGCAGAAGAATTTCACTTCCTTGCCCTGCGCCATCAGCGCCTGGGCGCGCTCGCGGGCGAGACGCACGATCGACGAGTTGAAAGCGCCGGACAGGCCGCGCTCGCCGGTGCAGACCAGCAGCAGGTGGACCTGGTCGCGACCGGTGCCGGCCAGCAGCGCCGGCGCGCCGGGCGAGGCCGCCGCGGCGCCGGCGATGTTGGAGATCACCGCGCTCATCTTGTCGGCATAGGGACGTGCAGCTTCCGCGGCGGTCTGCGCGCGGCGCAGCTTCGAGGCCGCGACCATCTGCATGGCCTTGGTGATCTTTTGCGTCGCCTTGGTGGAGGCGATGCGGACGCGCATGTCTTTAAGTGACGCCATTCTTCGTTCACCCCGGCGGCTCGACGCAATGTCGGGCCGCTAGCCTGTCCCTATCGCAATGCCCGGCCGGGCGCCGGGCATGCTTGTTTTTGGTTTGCCTCTCGCGAAGCGGTCACAGCCGGAAAATCCGGCCGTGTCGCAGTTACGCGAAGCTCTTCGCAAAACCTTCGACCACCGACTTCAGCTTGGCAGCCACGTCGTCGGAGAGGTCGCGGGAGTCGCGGATCGCGTTGAGAATGTCGGCGTTCTTGCCGCGCAGCAGCGAGAGCAGACCGTCCTCGAACGCGCGCACCTTGTTGACCGGAAGCGGATCGAGATAGCCGTTGGTGCCGGCCCAGATCACGCAGACCTGCTCTTCCATCTTCAGCGGCGAGAACTGCGGCTGCTTCAGGAGCTCGGTGAGACGCGAACCGCGGTTGAGCAGGCGCTGGGTCGAGGCGTCGAGGTCGGAGCCGAACTGCGCGAACGCCGCCATTTCGCGGTACTGCGCGAGCTCACCCTTGATCTTGCCGGCGACCTTCTTGGTGGCCTTGGTCTGCGCCGAAGAACCCACGCGCGACACCGACAGACCGACGTTCACCGCGGGACGGATGCCCTGGAAGAACAGGTCGGTTTCCAGGAAGATCTGGCCGTCGGTGATCGAGATGACGTTGGTCGGGATGTAGGCCGACACGTCGTTGGCCTGGGTTTCGATGACCGGCAGCGCCGTCAGCGAGCCCGAACCCTGATCCTTGTTCAGCTTCGCCGCGCGCTCGAGCAGGCGGGAGTGCAGATAGAACACGTCGCCGGGATAGGCTTCGCGGCCCGGCGGGCGGCGCAGCAGCAGCGACATCTGGCGGTAGGCGACGGCCTGCTTGGACAGATCGTCATAGATGATGACCGCGTGCATGCCGTTGTCGCGGAAGTACTCGCCCATGGTGCAGCCGGTGAAGGGCGCGATGTACTGCATCGGCGCCGGATCCGACGCGGTGGCGGCGACGACGATCGAGTATTCGAGCGCGCCCTGCTCTTCCAGCACCTTCACGAACTGGGCGACGGTCGAACGCTTCTGACCGACTGCGACGTAGACGCAGTACAGCTTGATGTTCTCGTCGGGCTGCGCGTTGAGCGGCTTCTGGTTCAGGATGGTGTCGAGCGCGATCGCGGTCTTGCCGGTCTGACGGTCACCGATGATCAGCTCGCGCTGGCCGCGGCCGATCGGGATCAGGGCGTCGATCGCCTTGAGGCCGGTCGCCATCGGCTCGTTCACCGACTTGCGCGGAATGATGCCGGGCGCCTTGACGTCGACGCGCATGCGCTTGTCGGCCTGGATCGGGCCCTTGCCGTCGATCGGGTTGCCGAGTCCGTCGACAACGCGGCCGAGCAGGCCCTTGCCGACCGGCGCGTCCACGATGGCGCGGGTGCGCTTGACGGTCTGGCCTTCCTTGATCTCGCGGTCGGCACCGAAAATAACGACACCGACGTTGTCGGTTTCGAGGTTCAGCGCCATGCCGCGGGTGCCGTTCTCGAACTCGACCATTTCACCGGCCTGGACGTTGTCCAGACCGTAGACGCGGGCGATGCCGTCGCCGACGGACAGCACCTGTCCGACTTCGGAGACTTCAGCTTCCTGGCCGAAATTCTTGATCTGGTCCTTGAGGATCGCGGAAATTTCCGCGGCGCGGATGTCCATCAGCCTGCCTCTTTCATCGCGTGCTTGATCGAATTGAGTTTGGTGCGAAGCGAACTATCGATCATGCGGCTGCCAAGCTTCACGACGAGGCCACCGATGATCGAGGGATCGATCTTCACGTTGAGCGCGACGTCCTTGCCGGTCACCGATTTCAGGGCAACCTTGAGGGCATCGAGATTCTTGTCCGAAAGCGCTTCCGCCACCGTGACATCGGCCGTCGTCTCGCCCTTGAACTTGGAGACGAGGACGCGATAGGCGCGGATGACGTCAGCCACCGCGAACAGGCGGCGGTTGGCGGTCAGCACTTTGAGGAAATTGGCGGAGATCCCGGCAATGCCGGCCTTGTCCAGCACGGCCGTGAGGGCCTTGGACTGGGCGTCAGCCGCGAAAACCGGACTGCGGACGAGGCGCTTGAGATCGGCGCTCTCGTTCAGCAGACCCTCGAACTTGTCGAGATCGGCTTTGACCTCGTCGACCACTTTCTGGTCGCGGGCCAGTTCAAACAAGGCCGTTGCATAACGGCCGGACACACCTGAAACGGACGTATCTTCTGCAGCCACAGACGCGCTCTTTTAGCTGTCAAATTCGCAAGGGAAAAACCGTCGCCACAAAGCGGCGCCTAGCGATCCAAGCCCTTGGAATTCAAGCGGGACTTCGATTTTCGGCCGACACGGGAGGTGCCGGGTCCGTTAAAATCGCGGCTTTGCTAACATAGCAGGCGCGCACGTGCAACATGACGCCAAATTAAAGGCATGAGGTTCTGTCGCCAGTTCGTCGCAGTCCACGACACTTCGACGACGATCTTGATGACGACCTGCCACGCCACGGAATTGCCGTGAGCCTGACGTCGCCAACCCGCCAATTCGTTCCTGCCCTCAGCGCATAGCGGCCATGAACACGGATCGCTGAGCCGTGAATTCGCAACCGCTCGCCGCGGCCTCCGAATACTTACTCAATTCTAAACATCGGGAACAACGACTTTAGTTTACAGTATTCGTAAGTAATACTGAGGTTAAAGAACTGTTAAAGTGAAAGATTACGGAACATCGGCTGCAATATCGGTGCCAGTCACAAGATATTTCACTATGACATAGAACAGATTTACTGCCCAATTCACGCCTCATTGCGAAATCAAACGCGAAACCGCTCACAAACTTACGGGGGCTCACTAGCCACATATGTGGCAATACTAGCTTAGGGACCACTAAATGCTGTCTTTGAAGACGCTGGGCACTGTGACCCGGCCGCGCACAGCGATCGCGTTCGTCGCTGCCACTCTCATCGTCGGTGGAACTGCCACCGAGGCTTCCGCCAAATCCCGGCATCACCGGCATCATCATGGCCACCACGCCAAGGCTGACACCAACGCGACCTCCGACTGGCGCAACGCCAATGCGTCCATGACGCCGTCCTCGGGCACAGGCCGCAGCTTCTCGGGCATGGCCTCCTATTACGGCAACGAGTCCGGCAGCCGCACCGCGTCGGGCCAGCGCTTCAACCAGAACGCCATGACCGCGGCGCACCGTTCGCTGCCGTTCGGCACCAAGCTGCGCGTCAGCCATCGCGGCCAGAGCGTGATCGTCACCATCAACGATCGTGGCCCGTTCATTCGCGGCCGTGTGCTCGACCTCTCCACGGGTGCAGCCCGCGCCATCGGCCTCACCGGTGCCGGCGTCGGCCGCGTCACCGCGGAAGTCGTCTCCTAACGGCGCGCTGAGCGCGTGAAATAGGCCCGCCGTCTTGGGGGACGGCGGGCTTTTTGCTGACTCCGTCATTGCGAGGAGCGCAGCGACGAAGCAATGACGGGGAGAGAGCGGTGGGCCCCTACAAAAAGCTCTGCGGATCGACGTCCACTTCCAGCTTCTGATTGCCCTTCGGCTTCGGGCACACCGCGAGCCAGTTGCGCAAGTAATCCGAGAGGTCAAAGCCGCGTGCCGATTTCACCAGGATGCGGAAGCGGTAGCGGCCCTTGATGACGGCGAGCGGGGCTTCCGCCGGGCCCAGCACCACCACGCGCTCGTCGCGCGGCGCGAGCGCGACGAGACGGCGGCCAAAGCCTTCGGCGCTCGGGCGGTCGCCGGCGGAAATGATCAGGCTCGCGAGCCGCCCGAACGGCGGATAGAGCGTGCGCTCGCGCAGGTCGATCTCGCTGTCGTAGAAGGCCTCGCGGTCGCAGGCGATCAGCGCCTTCATCACGGGATGGTCGGGCTGGTGCGTCTGCAGATAGCCGACGCCACGGCCCTGCTCGCGGCCGGCGCGGCCGATCACCTGGTTGAGCAATTGCCAGGTGCGCTCCGCGGCGCGCGGATCGCCATTGGATAGGCCCAGATCCGCATCGACCACGCCGACCAGATTGAGCCGCGGGAAATTGTGGCCCTTGGCGACGAGCTGCGTGCCGATGATGATGTCGACACGGCCCTCGGCGATCTCCGCAAGCTCGCTGCGCATCGTCTCGATCGAGGTGATGAGATCGCTCGACAGCACCATGGTGCGCGCGTTCGGGAACAGCGCCGCCGCTTCCTCCTGCAGGCGCTCGACGCCGGGGCCGACCGCGACCAGCGATTCCTCCGCCGAACAGTTCGGGCAGAGATGCGGCCGCGGCATCGAGAAGCCGCAATGGTGACAGACGAGGCGCTGGCGGAAACGGTGATCGACCAGCCAGGCATCGCAGATGGTGCAGGCGAAGCGATGCCCGCAGCCGCGGCACAGCGTCAGCGGCGCATAGCCGCGGCGATTGAGGAACAGCAGCGCCTGCTCGCGCTTTTCGATCGCCTTTCTGATCTCGCCGGCCAGGCGCGGCGAGATATAGCGGCCGCGCGCGGGCGGCTCGCGGCGCATGTCGATCGCCTCGATATGCGGCATGTGCTGGCCTCCGAAGCGCGAGGGCAGCGCGATGCGCTGATAGCGGTTCTTGCGCGCGTTGACCTCGGATTCGACCGACGGTGTCGCCGACGCCAGCACGATCGGAATCTTTGCGATATGCGCGCGCACCACCGCCATGTCGCGGGCGTGATAATGCACGCCCTCGTCCTGCTTGTAGGCCTGGTCGTGCTCTTCATCGACGACGATGAGGCCGAGATTGGCGTAAGGCAAAAACAGCGCCGAGCGCGCGCCGACGACGACCGGCGCGGTGCCCTCGGAGATCGCCGCCCAGTTGCGCGCGCGGGTGCGCGGCGTCAGTTCGGAGTGCCATTCGATCGGCCGCACGCCAAACCGCTGCGCGAAGCGGTCGAGGAACTGGCCAGTGAGCGCGATCTCCGGCATCAGGATCAGCGACTGTTTTCCGCGGCGGATCGCTTCCGCGACGGCCTCGAAATAGACCTCGGTCTTGCCCGAGCCGGTGACGCCGTCGAGCAGCGCGACGTGGAAGGTGCCGTTGGCGGCGAGCGCGCGCAGCGTATCGGCCGCGGTGCGCTGCAGCGGCGAGAAATCCGGCTGGCCGAAATCCGGATCTGGCGCGGGCGGCGGCGGAGGCGGCGGCATCGGCTCGACCGTCAGGGTGCCCTCGTCGACGAGGCCGTCGATCACGCCGGCGGAGACGCCGGCTTCCTTGGCCGCTTCCGACTTGCCGTGCAGCAGCCGGTCCGACAGCACCTCGATCACGCGCTGGCGCGCCGGCGTCAGCCGTTTGGGGGGATCGCCGACCAGGCGTACGCCGGGGCGCACCCGCTCGGGGCCGAGATTCTCACCCATCCGCAGGCACATGCGCAGCACCATGCCGCGCGGGCTCAGCGTGTAATTGGCGACCCAGTCGACCACGGAACGCAACTCGGGCTTCAGCGGGGCAACCTCGAGCTTCTCGCTGACCTCCTTGAGGCGGTTGTGCAGGCGCGGATCGGGATTGGCATTTTCCGCCCAGACCACGGCCAACACCTCGCGGGGCCCGAGCGGCACGCCGACGAGATCGCCCGCCTTCAGCTCCATCCCGCGCGGCACCTTGTAGGAATAGGTCTGGTCGAGCGCGACCGGCACCAGCACGTCGACCATGCGGGTCGCGTTGGTGGGGGCGGTATTGCTGCGCGACGACTGATCCATGGAGAGAATCGGAACCCGGGGGCCTGAAGGCTAGCCGCGCAAGGCGGCCTTAGCGAACGATAAACGAGTGTGATGCGATATACTGTGCGGAATCATTACGTCCAGAGCGCATGAGCAAAGCGGCCGCCCCACAAATCGAGCTCGCCAGCGCCGATCCCTCGATCGCGCTGGAGATGACGCGCTGGCTGTCTCATCTCGGCGCCGAGCGGCGGCTGTCGCCGAAGACGCTGGAGGCCTATGGCCGCGATCTGCGGCAGTGCCTGGATTTCCTGTGCAGCCATTGGGGCGAGCGCGTGACGCTGGAGCGGTTCGCCTCGCTCGAAGCCACGGATGTGCGCGCCTTCATGGCGATGCGCCGCGCCGACGACATTGCCGGCCGTTCACTGATGCGCGCGCTCGCGGGCCTGCGCTCGTTCGGGCGTTTCCTCGAACGCGAAGGCAAGGGCAAGGTCGGCGCACTCTCCGCGATCCGCGCGCCGAAGGTCGCCAAGAGCCTGCCGAAGCCGCTGCCGATGGCATCGGCCAAGCGGCTTGCCGATGCCGACGAGCGCGCCGGCGAGGAGCGCGAGACCTGGATTCTCGCGCGCGATGCCGCGGTGATGGCGCTGCTCTATGGCTCAGGCCTGCGTATCTCCGAGGCGCTTGGCCTGAAGCGCCGCGAGGTGCCGCGGCCCGGCGAAGGCGACGTGCTCGTCGTGACAGGCAAAGGCAACAAGACCCGCATGGTGCCGGTGCTGCAGAACGTGCTGGAGCTCGTGCAGGAATACGTCGCGATGTGCCCGTATCCGCTGCCGGCGGAAGGCCCGATCTTCGTCGGCGCGCGCGGCGGCCCGCTCAGTCCGCGCATCATCCAGCTCGCGATGGAGCGGCTGCGCGGCGCGCTCGGCCTGCCCGACAGCGCCACGCCGCACGCGCTCCGTCATTCCTTCGCCACACATCTGCTCTCGCGCGGCGGCGACTTACGCGCGATCCAGGAATTGCTCGGCCATTCCTCGCTCTCGACCACGCAGATCTATACCGGCATCGATTCCGAGCGCCTGCTGGAAGTCTATGCGAGCGCGCATCCGCGGCGGTGACGCGACTGAACCAGCGCTGAATGGCCGCTGCTGCCTGACATGAAGCTGTCATGGCGCGCGTGCCTCTTGCGCCGGCCGCGCGGTTCGGTCAATCGTTGGGAACCGAACAGGAGGGATTTATGAGCGCACACGAAAGCATGGAGCATGCCGAGCACGCCGAACACGCGTCCGGCTCGAACAAGAAGATCGCGCTCCTGATTGCGATACTGGCGCTGTTCCTGGCGATCTCGGAGACACTCGGCAAGGGCGCCCAGACCGAGTCGATCAGCAAGAATGTCGAGGCCGCCAATCTCTGGGCGTTCTTCCAGGCCAAGACCATCCGCCGCACCGTGGTGCTGACCGCATCCGAGCAGGGCAAGCTCACGCTCGCCGCCGCCGACGAGGCCCAGAGGCCGGCGGTGCAGAAGCAGGTCGACGACTGGACCAAGACCGCGCAGCGCTACCGCTCCGAGCCGGAGACCGGCGAAGGCACCGAGCAGCTCGCCGAGAAGGCCAAGCACGCCGAGCACGAGCGCGACGAGGCGACCGCGAAATATCATCACTTCGAGCTGGCCTCCGCCGCGTTCCAGATCGGCATCGTGCTGGCCTCGGCCACCATCATCACCGGCATGATCGCGCTGGCCTATATCGGCGGCATTCTGACGCTCGCCGGGCTCATCATGACCAGCCTCGGCCTGTGGTGGCCGCATCTGCTGCATTTGCATTGAGAGGCTGAGACGTTGCTAATTCCGTCATCCTGAGGTGCGAGGAGCGCAGTGCATCAGCACTGCGCTCGGAGCCTCGAAGGATGAACGGCGGAGATGCAGCCGGGCCGTCGCCCTTCGAGGGCCGCTGAAGAAGCGGCCACCTCAAGCGACAACCGCTTCGCGGTTGCGCGGGGGTGGCGATGATGAATTGATCGCCGTGGCTTGAATTCGTAACCCGCATGAGCGCAGCGATATGCGGGGCGCCGCAACGAAGAATCCCGGATGTCGCTTCGCTCATCCGGGCTACGGGAGCGGCGCTACCGCGCCTCGTGCACGCTCTTCCTGAAGCGCTGGATCAGACGCAGCGTTCTTGACGACCAGCCTTCGCCGTTGCCGGCGATCAGCTCGCGGATGCGGCGCTTGATCGGGTCGACCAGCTCGGTGGCCTTGGCGCGGACCTTCAGCACCAGATCGTAGATGCGCTCGAACCAGTGCATCTCCATGAGCTTGTCGCGCGTGACGTCGAACACGAAGGCGGTGACGCCGACGCCGAGCAGCTTTGCGAACAGGAACGTGGATACACCGGTCAGCCAGTAATCATGCGTGAGCAGATACAGGCCAACCAGCTTGAGCGGAAACAACGGGATGATCGGCACCGCGAACACGATCAGCGTCAAGGCCGGCGGCAGCGCATCGACGCGCTCCGTCAGCCATTGCTTGAAGCGTGCGAGCGGGATGGCTGCGACAACCCGCGCGACGATCGGCTCGAGATGGTCCCACAGCCAGGCTTCGATCAGGAAGATGATCGCCAGCAGGACCCAGACCGGTTGAAGTAGGCGGCGCAGCATGTGTTGTCCCGCCCGATTCGTTCGGGGCGTGACCTACATATGGATGGCCCGCTTGCCGACTGCAAGCGCGGCTTCCTTGACGGCCTCCGAGCGGGTCGGATGCGCGTGGCAGGTGCGGGCGAGGTCTTCCGCACTGCCGCCGAACTCCATGAGAACGCAGGCTTCGTGGATCATTTCGCCGGCTTCGCGGCCGATAATGTGCACGCCGAGCACGCGATCGGTCTTCGCATCTGCGAGAATCTTCACAAAGCCGTCGGTGGTCTGGTTGACCTTGGAGCGGCCGTTGGCGGTAAAGGGAAACTTACCGATGGTATAAGCGACACCCGCCTGCTTCAGCTCTTCCTCGGTCTTGCCGACGGAAGACACTTCCGGCGTGGTATACACGACGCCTGGGATAACGTCGTAATTCACGTGACCGGCTTGCCCAGCGATGATCTCGGCAACCGCAACGCCTTCATCCTCGGCCTTGTGCGCGAGCATCGGGCCTGCGACGACGTCGCCGATGGCATAGACGCCCTTCAGGCTGGTGGCGAAATGCGGATCGATCTGCACGCGGCCGCGGGGATCGAGCGCAACGCCAGCTTCCTTCAGGCCGAGACCGTCGGTGTAGGGCACGCGGCCGATGCAGACGAGCACGACGTCGGCTTCGATCGTCTCGGCGGCGCCGCCGGCGGCCGGCTCGACCGTCGCCTTCAGCGTCTTGCCCGAGGTATCGACGCCGGTGACCTTGGCGCCGAGCTTGAACGCAAAACCCTGCTTCTCGAGGATGCGCTGGAATTGCTTGGCGATCTCGCCGTCCATGCCGGGCAGGATGCGGTCAAGGAATTCGACGACGACGACTTCGGCGCCGAGCCGCTTCCACACCGAGCCGAGCTCGAGGCCGATCACGCCGGCGCCGACGATCAGCAGCTTGCCGGGGACCCTGTCGAGCGACAGCGCACCGGTCGAGGACACGATGCGCTTCTCGTCGATCTCGATGCCCTTCAGGCGCGCGATGTCCGAGCCTGTCGCGATCACGATGTTCTTGGTCTCGATCACCTGCGACTTGCCGTCGGCGGACACTTCCACCTTGCCGGTGCCGAGGATCTTGCCGGTGCCCTTGAGCACGTCGACCTTGTTCTTCTTCATCAGGAACTCGACGCCCTTGACGTTGCCGTCGATGCCCTGCTGCTTGAAGTTCATCATCGCGGGAAGCTCGAGCTTCGGCGTGGAGACGGACACGCCCATCTTGGCGAAGGAGTGCGCGGCTTCCTCGAACATTTCGGAAGCGTGCAGCAACGCCTTCGAGGGCATGCAGCCGACATTGAGGCAGGTGCCGCCGAGGGTTGCGTTCTTTTCGACGACTGCGACCTTCATGCCGAGCTGGCTGGCGCGCACCGCGCAGACATAACCGCCAGGTCCGGTGCCGATGACGACGAGATCGTAGGTAGCCATGAGAGAAAGTCCCGTAGGTTTAGCGTGATGAGGATGTGTCAGCGTCCGCGCGGCGCGTCAGCGTCCGCCGGACACATCGAGAGTGGCTGCGGTGATGTAAGAAGCATCGTCCGACATCAGCCAGACGATGGCGTTGGCGATTTCGTCGGCGGTGCCGACGCGCTTCATCGGCACCATATGGGCCAGGCGATGATGCCGGTCAGGCTCGCCGCCGGAAGCGTGAATGTCGGTGTCGATCAGGCCGGGGCGGATGCCCGCGACGCGAATGCCTTCGCCCGCGACCTCATAGCCGAGGCCGGTGGTGAAGGAATCGATCGCGCCCTTGGACGCCGCGTAGTCGACATAGGTGTTGGGCGCACCGAGCCTGGCGGCGACCGACGACAGATTGACGATGACGCCGCCCTTGCCGCCATGCTTGGTCGACATCCGCTTCACCGCTTCGCGCGCGCAAAGGATGGAGCCGGTGACGTTGACCGCCAGCACGCGCTGGATGCGCTCGGCCGACATTTCGTCGACGCGCACGCCGCTCCTGCCGACGATGCCGCCATTGTTGACGAGTGCGGCAAGCGTGCCGAACTTGTCGGCTTCCTTGAACAGATCGAGGATGTCGCTTTCCTCGGCGACGTCGCATTTCACCGCGATCGCCTTGCCATTGCCGGCTTCGATCGCGGCGACGACCTCGTCGGCGGCTTTCTTGTTGCTGGCATAGCCGACCACGACGCGGTAGCCGCGCGCGGCCGCCGCAATCGCGGTCGCCCGCCCGATGCCGCGGCTGCCGCCGGTGATGACAACGACCTTATCCGTCACGCGCGCCTCCATGGTTCGACATGCGCCGTCGCGCAGGGAGGCGACGGCGCTCGCAAAGCATCAGGAATCAGAGATCGAGCACCAGGCGCGCCGGATCTTCCAGGCTCTCCTTGACGCGAACCAGGAAGGTGACGGCTTCCTTGCCGTCGATGACGCGGTGATCGTAGGACAGCGCCAGATACATCATCGGCCGGACCTCGATCTTGCCGCCGACGACCATCGGGCGATCCTGGATCTTGTGCATGCCGAGGATGCCGGACTGCGGCGCGTTCAGGATCGGGGTCGACATCAGCGAACCGTAGATGCCGCCGTTGGTGATGGTGAAGGTGCCGCCCTGCATCTCGTCGATCTTGAGCTGGCCGTCACGGGCGCGGCGGCCGAAATCGGCGATGCCCTTCTCGATGTCGGCGATCGACTTGTGGTCGCAGTCGCGCACGACCGGAACGACGAGACCCTTGTCGGTGCCGACGGCGACGCCGATGTGATAGTAGTTCTTGTAGATCAGGTCGGTGCCGTCGATCTCGGCGTTGACGGCCGGGATGTCCTTCAGCGCCTGCACGACGGCCTTGGTGAAGAAGCCCATGAAGCCGAGCTTGCCGCCGTGCTTCTTCTCGAACGCATCCTTATAATGGGCGCGCAGCGCCATGACGTTGGTCATGTCGACCTCGTTGAAGGTCGTCAGCATGGCCGCGGTGTTCTGCACGTCCTTGAGGCGCCGCGCGATGGTCTGGCGCAGGCGGGTCATCTTGACGCGCTCTTCGCGGGCAGCGTCATCGGCCGGCGACGGTGCGCGGACCTGCACGGCGGCGGCGGGCTGGTTGACCGGGGTCGGCGCGGAGGCTGCACGCTCGATCGCGGCGAGCATGTCGCCCTTGGTGACGCGGCCGTCCTTGCCGGAGCCCGGAACGGTGGAGGCATCGACGCCGGTCTCGGCCGACAGTTTTCGCACGGAAGGCGCAAGCGGGGCGTCGGCCGGCGGCGCCTTCGGCGCGGCGGCAGCAGCCACCGGAGCCGCAGCGGCAGGCGCAGGAGCGACAGCAGCGGGCTTGGCGGGCGCGGCAGCGGGCTTCGCAGCGCCGGCACCGTCGGTGATCTGCCCGAGCAGCGCACCGACCGCAACGGTCGTACCATCGGCGGCGATGATCTCGCTCAGCGTGCCGGCGGACGGCGCCGGGACCTCGATGGTGACCTTGTCGGTCTCGAGCTCGACCAAGGGTTCGTCGACGGCGACCGGGTCGCCGGCCTTCTTGAACCAGCGGCCGATGGTGGCCTCGGTGACGGATTCGCCGAGCGTCGGCACACGAATTTCAGTCATGGTCTTTTCCTTAAGGAGATCGCCAATGCGGTCATGAATTCCGGATGTCACGGCCGGCGAAAAGCAGGCCACCCAGCAAGCCGGGACGCATCGCATGAACGAGGACGTCACGTCTTACTGGATGCCCCGCCTTGTGCGCGAGTGCGCACTGGGGGCGGGGCATGACGCAGTTCGAAAAAGTTCAGCTCAGTGCTTCGTCCAGGAACGCCTTCAGCTGCGCCTGATGCTTGGACATCAGACCAGTGGCGGTCGCAGCGGAAGCGGCGCGGCCGACATAACGCGGACGCCGGCTCACGCCGTTCACCTGGTTGAGCACCCATTCCAGATAGGGCTCGATGAAGTGCCAGGCACCCATGTTGCGGGGCTCTTCCTGGCACCACACCACTTCGGCCTTCTTGAAGCGCGACAGCTCGGCCACCAGCGCCTTCAGCGGCACCGGATAGAGCTGCTCGACGCGCATCAGGTAGATGTCGTCGATGCCGCGCTTCTCGCGCTCTTCGTAGAGGTCGTAATAGACCTTGCCGGAGCAGAGCACGATGCGGCGAACCTTCTCGTCGGGGACGAGCTTGATCGCCTCGTTCGGCAACATCTGGGCGTCATCATACAGGATGCGGTGGAACGTCGTTCCCTTCGCGAGCTCTTCCAGACGCGAGACCGCCCGCTTGTTGCGGAGCAGCGACTTCGGCGTCATCACGATCAGCGGCTTGCGGATCTCGCGATGCAGCTGGCGACGCAGCACGTGGAAGTAGTTCGCCGGCGTGGTCGGATAGACCACCTGCATGTTGTCTTCCGCGCACATCTGCAGGTAACGCTCCAGACGCGCCGAGGAGTGCTCCGGTCCCTGGCCTTCATAGCCGTGCGGCAGCAGGCAGACGAGGCCGGACATGCGCAGCCATTTGCGCTCGCCCGAGGAGATGAACTGGTCGAACACGACCTGCGCGCCGTTGGCGAAGTCGCCGAACTGGGCTTCCCACAGGGTCAGCGTGTTCGGCTCGGCGAGCGAATAGCCGTATTCGAAACCGAGCACGGCTTCTTCCGACAGCAGCGAGTTGATGACCTCGTAATGGCCCTGCTCGTGGCCGAGATGGTTGAACGGCGTGTAGCGGCTCTCGTCTTCCTGGTCGATCAGGACCGAATGACGCTGCGAGAAGGTGCCGCGCTCCGAATCCTGTCCGGACAGGCGGACGTGGTGGTTTTCATTGAGCAGCGTGCAGAACGCCAGCGCCTCGCCGGTCGCCCAGTCGATGCCCGCGCCACCCTCGATCGCCTTGGAGCGGTTTTCGAGGAAACGCTGGATGGTGCGGTGGACGCGGAAGCCGTCCGGCACCTTGGTGATCTTGCGGCCGATGTCCTTGAGGATCGGGAGGTCGACGCCGGTGACGCCGCGGCGTGCATCCTCTTCCTGGTCGGCGATCTTGAAACCGGACCACTTGCCGTCGAGCCAGTCGGCCTTGTTGGGCTTATAGCTGGTGCCGGCCTCAAACTCGGCATCGAGCCGCGAGCGCCAGTCGGCCTTCAGCTTGTCGACCTCACCCTCGGTGACCACGCCTTCGGCGATCAGGCGCTTGGAGTAGAGAGTGAGGGTCGAGGGATGGGCCGCGATCCGCTTGTACATCACGGGCTGGGTGAACGCGGGCTCATCGCCCTCGTTGTGGCCGTAGCGGCGATAGCACCACATGTCGATCACGACCGGCTTGTGGAACTTCTGCCGGAACTCGGTCGCGACCTTGGCCGCGAACACCACGGCTTCCGGATCGTCGCCATTCACGTGGAAGATCGGCGCGTCGATCATCTTCGCCACATCCGACGGATAGGGCGAGGAGCGCGAGTAGCGCGGATAGGTGGTGAAGCCGATCTGGTTGTTGACGATGAAGTGGACGGAGCCGCCGGTGCGGTAGCCCTTGAGGTCCGACAGGCCGAAGCATTCCGCGACCACGCCCTGGCCGGCGAACGCGGCGTCGCCATGCATCAGGAGCGGCATGACCGAAATGCGCTGGTCCGGCGGATCGCCGTGCTGGTCCTGCTTGGCGCGCACCTTGCCGAGCACGACGGGATCGACGATCTCGAGATGCGAGGGATTGGCGGTCAGCGACAGATGGATGCGGTTGCCGTCGAACTCGCGGTCCGAGGACGCGCCGAGATGGTACTTGACGTCGCCCGAGCCTTCGACCGCATCAGGGTTGGCCGAACCGCCCTTGAACTCGTGGAACAACGCGCGATGGGCCTTGCCCATCACCTGGGTCAGCACGTTGAGGCGGCCGCGATGCGGCATGCCCAGCACGACTTCCTTCACGCCGAGATTGCCGCCACGCTTGATGATCTGCTCGAGCGCGGGGATCAGCGATTCACCGCCGTCGAGGCCGAAGCGCTTGGTGCCGGTGAACTTGGTGTCGCAGAACTTCTCGAAGCCCTCGGCCTCGACCAGCTTCATCAGGATGGCGCGGCGGCCTTCGCGGGTGAAGGAGATCTCCTTGTCCGGCCCCTCGATGCGCTCCTGGATCCAGGCCTTCTGCGCAGCATTGCTGATATGCATGAACTCGACGCCGAGCGTCTGGCAGTAGGTGCGCTCGCAGATCGCGGTGATTTCGCGCAGGTTGGCGTATTCGAGACCGAGCACGTGATCGAGGAAGATCTTGCGGTCGAAATCGGCTTCGCTGAAGCCGTAGGTGCGGGGATCGAGCTCTTCGCGGTTGCGCGGGGCTTCGATGCCGAGCGGATCGAGCTTGGCGTGGAAGTGGCCGCGCATGCGGTAGGAGCGGATCAGCATCAGGGCGCGGACGGAGTCGCGCGTCGCCTGGAGCACGTCGGCGGAGGAGATGTCCGCCCCCTTGGCCTGCGCCTTGGCGGCGATCTTGGCGCCGACCGCCTTCTCGACCTCGGCCCAGTTGCCGTCGAGGGCGGAGGTGAGATCGTCCTGCGGGGTCAGCGGCCAGTTGGCGCGCTCCCAGGACGGGCCCTCGGCGTTCTTCCGGACGTCAACGGGCTGGTCGTTGAGGCTCTTGAAGAATTCCTGCCACTCGGCGTCGACCGAGGATGGGTCCTTCTCGTAGCGGGCGTAGATTTCGTCGATGTAGGTGGCGTTGGTGCCCTGCAAAAATGATGAGAGGGCAAAGGCTGCGTTCGCGTCCTGGCGAGACATACTTGAGTTCCTGGCGATTTCGGTTCGCGCATAACAAACGGCGCTGGCGTCGGGCTCCCCGGCAGAGGCCCGACGCGGCTGGCACCATTTACCCTATTTGCTGCGAAACTTCGCCCGGAAAAGCACGAAGAAGTGAATTAGCCCTTCAACTTTTCGGCAAGCGTGTGGCCGAGGCGGGCGGGCGACGGGGACACTGTAATCCCTGCCGATTTCATCGCCTCGGTCTTGGAACCGGCATCGCCCTTGCCGCCCGAGATGATCGCGCCGGCATGACCCATGCGGCGGCCGGGAGGGGCGGTGACGCCGGCGATGAAGCCGACCATCGGCTTCGTGCGGCCGCGCTTGGCCTCGTCCTTGAGGAACTGGGCGGCGTCTTCCTCGGCGGAACCGCCGATCTCGCCGATCATGATGATCGATTCGGTCTTGGGGTCGGCGAGCAGCATTTCGAGGACGTCGATGAACTCGGTGCCCTTGACCGGGTCGCCGCCGATGCCGACCGCGGTGGTCTGGCCGAGGCCTTCCTGGGAGGTCTGGAACACGGCTTCATAGGTCAGCGTGCCCGAGCGGGAGACGATGCCGACCGAGCCGGTCTTGAAGATGTTGGCGGGCATGATGCCGATCTTGCACTCGCCCGCGGTCATGACGCCCGGGCAGTTCGGCCCGATCAGGCGCGACTTGGAGCCGGCCAGCGAGCGCTTCACGCGCACCATGTCGATGACAGGAATGCCTTCGGTGATGCAGACGATCAGCGGGATCTCGGCGTCGATGGCTTCGCAGATCGCATCCGCTGCGCCCGGCGGCGGCACGTAGATCACCGAGGCGTCGGCGCCGGTCTTCTCACGTGCATCGCGCACGGTGTCGAACACCGGCAGGCCCAGATGCGTCGAGCCGCCTTTGCCCGGCGAGGTGCCGCCGACCATCTTGGTGCCGTAGGCAATCGCCGCCTCCGAGTGGAAGGTGCCGTTCTTGCCGGTAAAGCCCTGGCAGATGACCTTGGTGTTCTTGTCGATGAGGATGGACATGAGGTCTGCTTTCGCGAACTAACGAGTGAGAGGTCAGTGGATGCGGCGGTAGACGCCGGTGAGCACGTCAGCCCAGCCTTCCGCGTCCGGCGAGAACTGGATCTTCAACGAGTATGAATTGTCGTCGATGATCTCGTAGACGTGGCGCGCATTGCCGCGGAGCGAGCCGCGCACCAGCGTCAGGGTCTTGCCGACCCACCCGCCGGAAGCGGGCGAGGGCGGCGTGTAACCGAGCGAGTCGTACCAGAACAATTTGTAGGTCCGGTCGTCACGATCGTAGGTGAAGAGGCCGTGGCTGGCGAAGCTCTGCTTGCCGTCACGGATCTGCACCGAGTCCTGGATCAGGTAGAAGCCGTTGAGATCCATGCGCGCCACAACGCGAGAGGTGGCGGAGCCACCCTCCACCCAGCGCGACGGAAAGACCACCTCCTCACCATTCCATTCGCCGGCAAACGCCGACAGGCGCATGTGTTCGGTGAGCGGGGATGATGCGGCGAGATGGTCTTGGGTCATGGCCTTAGCCTCCCTTGACGGCCTTCACGATCTTCTGAGCGGCATCGTCGAGATTGTCGGCCGGCACCACGTTCAGGCCGGATTCGCGGATGATCTTCTTGCCGAGCTCGACATTGGTGCCTTCGAGGCGAACCACCAACGGCACGGTGAGGCCGACCTGGCGCACGGCGGCCGTGACGCCCTCGGCGATCACGTCGCACTTCATGATGCCGCCGAAGATGTTGACCAGGATGCCCTTCACGTTGGGATCGGCGGTGATGATCTTGAACGCGGCCGCAACCTTCTCGACGCTGGCGCTGCCGCCGACGTCGAGGAAGTTCGCCGGCGCCATGCCGTAGAGCTTGATGATGTCCATCGTCGCCATGGCAAGGCCGGCGCCGTTGACCATGCAGCCGATGTTGCCGTCGAGGGTGACGTAGTTGAGGTCGTACTTGGACGCCTCGATTTCCTTGGCGTCTTCCTCGGTCTCGTCGCGCAGCGCGAGTACCTCGGGGTGACGGAACAGCGCGTTGTCGTCGAACGACACCTTGGCATCGAGCACGCGGAGCTGGCCCTGCTTGGTCACGACCAGCGGGTTGATCTCCAGCATCGACATGTCCTTGGCGACGAAGGCCGCGTAGAGCTGCGCGGTGAGCTTCTCGGCCTGCTTGGCGAGATCACCGGAGAGCTTCAGCGCGTTGGCGACGGTGCGGCCGTGATGGCCCATGATGCCGGTCGCGGGATCGACCGAGAAGGTCACGATCTTCTCGGGCGTGTTGTGCGCGACGTCCTCGATGTTGACGCCGCCCTCGGTCGAGACGACGAAGGAGACGCGAGAGGTTTCGCGGTCGACCAGGAGCGAGAGATAGAACTCCTTGTCGATGTCCGAGCCGTCCTCGATGTAGAGGCGGTTGACCTGCTTGCCGGCGGGGCCGGTCTGGATCGTCACGAGGGTCGCGCCGAGCATCTGCTTGGCGAACTCGGTGACCTCGGCGGCCGACTTGGCGATGCGCACGCCGCCCTTGTCGCCGGCGGAGGCTTCCTTGAACTTGCCCTTGCCGCGGCCGCCGGCATGGATCTGGCTCTTCACCACATAGACCGGACCCGGCAGCGCCTTGGCGGCAGCTTCCGCGTCGGCGGCCTTGAGAACCGGAACGCCCTTGGAGATCGGCACGCCGAACTCACCCAGCAGCGCTTTGGCCTGATATTCATGGATATTCATATGGTCGCTCCCTGAACCCGCGGGCGGTGACCCCATGGGCCCACCTCAGTCTTGTGGCTGGCATACCATATACCACAGGAACTGCAACCCGGATTCTTTGACATCGAAATCGGCGAGATTTGTGGACTTGCCCGGAACCCGCCCCGGTCAAGCGGGGCCCGGAAGTGAAACCGCCGAAGACCGGCTTTCGATCTTCGGCGGGGATTTTTGCGCCTTAGCGGCCGAGAAGATCGGGTGCGATCTTCTTGCAGGCGTCTACCAGGCCCTGCACCGCGCCGACCGACTTGTCGAAGGCCTCGCGGTCCTTGCCGGCGAGCTCGATCTCGACGACGCGCTCGACACCCTTGGAGCCGATCACGACGGGCACGCCGACATACATGTCCTTCACGCCGTATTCGCCGTTGAGGTAGGCGGCCGACGGCAGCACGCGCTTCTTGTCGCGCAGATAGCTCTCGGCCATCGCGATCGCGGAGGCGGCCGGGGCGTAGAAGGCCGAGCCGGTCTTGAGCAGGTTGACGATCTCGGCGCCGCCGTTGCGGGTGCGGTCGACGATCTCGTCGAGGCGCGCCTGCGAGGTCCAGCCCATCTTGACGAGGTCGGGCAGCGGGATGCCGGCGACGGTGGAGTACTTCACCAGCGGCACCATGGTGTCGCCGTGGCCACCGAGCACGAAGGCGGTGACGTCTTCAACGGAGACGTTGAACTCGTCGGCCAGGAAGTAGCGGAAGCGCGCCGAATCCAGCACGCCGGCCATGCCGACGACCTTCTTGTGCGGCAGGCCGGAGGCCTTCTGCAGCGCCCAGACCATCGCGTCGAGCGGGTTGGTGATGCAGATGACGAACGCGTCGGGGGCGTACTTCTTGATGCCCGCACCGACCTGCTCCATGACCTTGAGGTTGATGGAGAGGAGGTCGTCGCGGCTCATGCCGGGCTTGCGCGGCACGCCGGCGGTGACGATGCAGACCTTGGCGTTGTCGAGGGCTTCGTAGGAATTGGCGCCGCTGTAGTGCGCGTCGAAACCGTCGACCGGCGAGGACTGCGCGATGTCGAGCGCCTTGCCCTGCGGCACGCCCTCGGCGATGTCGAACATCACGACGTCGCCCAGTTCTTTCAGGCCGATGAGGTGAGCCAGCGTTCCGCCGATCTGACCGGAGCCAATCAAAGCAATCTTGTCGCGCGCCATGTGAACCTGTCCTTTAGACACGTGAGGAGGGAAAAACTGAATGGGTGGTTATCCCTTTCGCTTCCCCCGTTCAAGTCGGTGGATGCCCATTTGTCGGGCTTGCTGATGCCTAGAGCACGCAGCCCTGTCATTCCCTGGCGCGCGCGGGCGTTAACCCGAAAGTCACGCACCAGAGTCCGAGCTCGCCCGCGAAAGCGGACGGCTCCGAATGACAGCGCTGGCAAATAGGACTTAAGTCTCGACCAGGCCCTTGGTGGAGCCGCTGGCGGTGGAATCCTTGCGGCCGTGAGGCAGCGCCAGATAGGATTCCGAGCTCATTTCGATCAGGCGCGAGGCGGTCCGCTTGAACTCCATCGCCTCGGTGCCCTCATCGGCGATGTAGAGCGAGATCGGATTGGCATCGGCCGACGCCATCAGCTTCACGGCATTGTCATAGAACGTATCGATCAGCGTGATGAAGCGCTTGGCGGCGTTGCGCTGGGAGAAGTCCATCACTGGAATATGGTCGACCAGGACGGTGTGGTAGTCGTGCGCGAGCCTGAGGTAGTCGGATGCGCCCAACGGCTTCTCGCAGAGATCGGCGAATTTGAAGCGCGCAACGCCATGGGCCGAGCACGGCACGTGCAGGGTGCGGCCCTTGATCGTGATGTCGCGCGACTTGCATTTGGCATTGCCGGTCATCTTCGCCCAGGCGCGATCGAGCGCGGCGTCCGCATCGCCGTCGGCGGGCGTCAGCCACATCGGCACGCCCTGAAGCTTTTCCAGACGGAAGTCGGTGCGCGCATCGAGCCGCGAGACGTCCATGTGATCGGTGATCTGCTTGATGAAGGGCAGGAACAGCGCGCGGTTGAGGCCGCCCTTGTAGAGGTCGTCGGGCGCGACATTCGAGGTCGCGACCACGACGGTGCCGAGCTCGAACAGCTTGGCGAACAGGCGGCCCAGGATCATCGCATCCGCGATGTCGGTGACGTGGAATTCGTCGAAGCAGAGCAGCCAGCTCTCCTCGAAGATCGCAGTCGCCGTCAGCGCGATGACGTCGCCATCGGCGATCTCGCCGCGCGCGATGCCCTGGCGATAGTCGTAGATGCGCTCATGCGCTTCCGCCATGAATTCGTGGAAATGCGCGCGGCGCTTGTGCTCGACGGTCGAGTGCTGGAAGAACAGGTCCATCAGCATGGTCTTGCCGCGGCCGACCTCGCCATGGATGTAGAGCCCGTGCGGCGCCTCGTCCTTGTCGCCGCCGAACAGGCGACTGAGCAGGCCCTGCTTGCGCTGCGGCTTGTAGTTCGCGAGCCGCAAGTCGAGCGCGGCATAGGCTTCGGCAACTTCGGCCTGCGCGGCATCGGGCTCGATCGCGCCGGACGCGACCTGGGCCTGATAGGCTTCGCTGAAGGAGGAACTGGGGGTGGAGAGCATGGCCCTTTTCCGCCAGAGACCGGCGGAAATTGCAAGCCGTCAATTGGTGGACGGGGTATGCGGATTCGTGTCCCGGACACGCGGCAGCATGCAACACCGCCGCACGGATCCAGGACCCACCGTTTCGTACATCGCGACGAGCGACCTACTCACACAGCTCGTAGGCATCCTCGACCACGTACGGGCCGCCGCCGGTCGATGCGCGCGACGAGAACAGCACGAACCGCTCCGCCATGAACGCCTTGCTTGGAAAATAGCCGCGGATCGAGAGATAGTCGGCGACGTCGCGGTCGGAGGCGTCGTGCAGGCGGGCCAGCGTGACATGCGGAATGAACTTGCGTCCCTCCGGATCGAGACCGATCCGCTGCATCATGCGTTCGAGCTCGGCCTGCAACTCCATCAGCGGCTTGCTCGGCGCGATGGTGGCGACCACCGCGCGCGGCTTGCGGCCGCCGAAGCTGGTCAGCCCCTGCACCTTCACCTCGAACGGTTTGCGGTCGACGCGAAACAGCATCGAGGCGATCTCGTTGGCGGAGACGCCGTCGATATCGCCGATGAAGCGCAACGTGACGTGATAATTTTCGGGATCGATCCACCGGGCGCCGGGAAGGCCGCCTCTCAGATTGGAAAGCGACTGGCCGATCTCGGCCGGAATTTCCAGACCAGTGAATAAACGCGGCATCGTTTCGTACTCCCGATGCTTGGGCATGATCCCTGGGAAGGATCATATCCAAATTTTAGAGCCGGCGACGAATCACCGGTACCCTGATTCCTATCGCAGTTGTGTGACTCTGCGAAGCATGCCGCGCCTCACCCCGGTAAAACCCTGGGAATTAGGGTTAGCGCTGCCTGCTTTTCATCGCCCTTGCTCGCTTATGTTGCGCAAAAATGCCTCCACTGTGGGCATGATGTTGCCGACGATGACGTCGACGCCGGCCGCCGTCGGATGAATGCCGTCGGCCTGGTTGAGCTTGGCGTCGGCGGCGACGCCGTCAAGGAAGAACGGATAGAGCGGCACGTCGAATTTTTTCGCCAGATCCGGATAAATCGAATTGAAGCGCGCGGCGTATTCGGCGCCGTAATTCGGCGGCGCCAGCATGCCGCACAGCATCACCGCGATCTTGCGCGCCTTGAGACGCTGGACGATCTCGGTGAGCGCGGCGCGCGTCAGATCGGGATCGATGCCGCGCAGCGCGTCGTTGGCGCCGAGCTCGATGATGACGCCGTCGGTTCCGTCAGGGACCGACCAGTCGAGCCGGTCGCGGCCGCCGGAAGAGGTATCGCCGGACACCCCGGCATTGGTCATGTCGACCGCTATGCCCTTGGCCTGCAAGGCCTTTTGGAGCTTGGTGGGAAACGCCTCCTGGGCCGGGAGGCCGAGGCCGGCGCTCAAGGAATCGCCCAGAACGACAAGCCTGGCCGGTTTGGTCGCCTCTGCCCAAGCCGGATTGGCAACCGTCATCAAAGCGAGCATCAACACGGCTATGTGCATGAAGAATCCGTAACGCCTCTCGACCGCGCGTGCGGAGTTGCCATATGACCGGACCATGGACAGTCGCATCGAATCCTCTTCGCTCGCCGGCACCACGCCGGACACCATCGCCATCTCCAACGTCAATCTCTCATTGGGCACAGGCGCGGCACGCGTTCATATCCTCAAGGATATCAGCTTGCGGGTCGGCTCGGGCGAGACGATCGGCCTGATCGGCCCGTCAGGTTCGGGCAAATCCACGCTGCTGATGGTGATGGCGGGGTTGGAGCGTCCTGATAGCGGAGAGGTGGTGGTCAATGGCACGCCTTTCAATGCCCTCGACGAGGACGCACTGGCCCGCTTCCGCGGCCGCCAGGTCGGCATCGTCTTCCAGTCCTTCCATCTGATCCCGACCATGACGGCGCTGGAGAACGTCGCGGTGCCGCTCGAGCTTGCCGGCAATCCGGATGCGGCGAAGCGCGCCGCGCAGGAGCTGCAATCGGTCGGGCTCGGCGACCGCCTGCATCATTATCCGACGCAGCTCTCCGGCGGCGAGCAGCAGCGCGTCGCGCTGGCCCGCGCGCTGGCGCCCGATCCCGCCATCCTCGTCGCGGACGAGCCGACCGGCAATCTCGACGAGACCACCGGCAAGCAGATCGTCGATCTGCTCTTCACCAAGCATGCCGAGCGCGGCATGACGCTGGTGCTGGTCACGCACGATTCCTCGCTCGCCCATCGCTGCGATCGCGTCATCCGTCTGCGCTCGGGCCGCATCGACACGCAGTCCGCGCCCGCATGAGCGCCGCCGCCGAACCGTTCGCGAAGCCCAACGGCGTCGCGCTGTCGCTCCGCTACGCGCTGCGCGAATTGCGCGGCGGCCTGCGCGGCTTCTACGTCTTCATCGCCTGCATCGCGCTCGGCGTGATGGCGATCGCCGGCGTCGGCTCGGTGTCGGCGAGCCTCTCTGACGGTCTCGCCCGCGAGGGCCGCACGCTGCTCGGCGGCGACGTCTCCTTCGTGCTGTTCCAGCGCGAGGCCAAGCCTGACGAGGTTGCCTTCCTGCGCTCGCGCGGCACCGTCTCCACCGCCGCGACCCTGCGCGGCATGGCGCGCGCGGCCGACGGCAAGCTCGCGCTGGTCGAGATGAAGGCGGTCGACGACACCTATCCGATGCTCGGACAGCTGACGCTGGCGCCATCGCTGCCGATGTCCGATCTGGTCGCCGAGCGCGACGGCGCATTCGGCGCCGCGGCCGATCCGACGCTGCTGGCGCGGCTCTCGCTGAAGACCGGCGACCGCGTCACCATCGGCTCCGCGACCTTCCAGATCCGCAGCACCGTCGAGGCCGAGCCCGACAAGCTCGCCGGCGGCATCGGCTTCGGGCCGCGCTTTTTGATCAGCGAAGCAGGCCTGCGCGCCACCGGCCTGATCCAGCCCGGAAGCCTGGTGCGCTGGGTCTACCGGGTGAAGCTCCCTGACACCGCCAACACCGAGCGCGCCACCGAGGCCTTCATCGCGGATGCGCGCAACGCAGCGCCGCAGGCCGGCTGGGAGATCCGCAGCCGCTCCAATGCCTCGCCGCAGCTCGAGCGCAACATCAGCCGCTTCACGCAGTTCCTGACTCTGGTCGGCCTCGCTGCGCTCTTGGTCGGCGGCGTCGGCGTCGCCAATGCCGTGAAGAGCCATATCGACCGCCGGCTCGAGGTGATCGCGGCGTTCAAGGCCGTCGGCGCCACCGGGCGCGACGTGTTCGGCATCTATCTCGCACAGGTCCTCCTGCTCGCCGCGATCGGCTCGGTGATCGGCCTCGCGCTCGGCGCCGCCATGCCGTTCGCCATCGTCGGTCTGTTCGGCAAGCTCCTGCCGCTGCCGGTGGTGCCGGCGGTGCACGCCGACGAGCTCGCGCTGTCCTTCGTCTACGGCCTGCTCACCGCGCTCGCCTTCGGCCTCTGGCCGCTCGGTCGCGTGCACGACGTGCCGGTCGCCGCGCTGTTTCGCGACACCATCAGCTCCGAATGGCACCGGCCGCGCCTCGGCTATCTCGCCTTCATGGGCGTCGTGATCGTCCTGCTCATCGCGGTGGTGATCGGGCTCTCCTTCGACAAGCGGATCGCCGCGGTGTTCGTCGCCTCCTCCGTCGTGGTGTTCGCCCTGCTGCGCGGCATCGCGGCGCTGCTGATGACGATCGCGCGGCGGCTGCCGCGCTCGCGGCTACCGATGCTGCGGCTGGCGGTCGCCAACATCCACCGGCCCGGAGCGCTGACGCCCTCGGTCGTGCTGTCGCTCGGCCTCGGGCTCGCCGTGCTCGTCACCATCACCCAGATCGACGGCAATCTGCGCCGGCAGTTCCTGGCAGCGCTCCCCGACCGCGCGCCGTCGTTCTTCTTCATCGACATCCCGAGCACGCAGGCCGAGCAGTTCGACGGCTATCTCCGCCAGATCGCGCCGGGCGCGACGGTCGAGGACGTGCCGATGCTGCGCGGGCGCATCGTCGGCGCGCGCGGCGTCCGCGCCGAGGATCTCAAACCGACCACCGATTCGGAATGGGTGCTGCAGAGCGACCGCGGCCTGACCTATACCGCCGAGCTGCCGAAGGGCTCCAAGGTGGTCGAGGGCGAATGGTGGAAGGCCGACTATTCCGGCCCGCCGCTGGTCTCGATGGAGAAGAAGATCGCCGACGGGCTCAGCCTCAAGCTCGGCGACGAAATCGTGGTCAACGTGCTCGGCCGCGACATCCCGGCCAGGATCGGCAATCTGCGCACCATCGACTGGCAGGGCATGGGCATCAATTTCGTGCTGGTGTTCTCGCCCAACGCCTTCAAGGGCGCGCCGCACACCCATATTGCGACGCTGACCGAGACTGGGGGCGACGCGGCCGGCGACGGCAAGATCATCAAGCAGGTCGCTGACGCCTATCCCATGGTGACCAGCGTGCGCGTGCGCGAGGTGATGGAGACGGTCGGCTCGGTCGTGACCAATCTGGCGCTGGCCATCCGCGGCGCCAGCGCGGTGACCCTGATCTCGGCGATCCTGGTGCTGGGCGGGGCGCTCGCCGCCGGCCATCGCCACCGGGTCTACGATGCGGTGATCCTGAAGACGCTGGGCGCGACCCGGCTGCGGCTGCTCGGCGCCTACGCCCTCGAATACCTCCTGATCGGGCTCGCCACCGCGGTGTTCGGCGTGATCGCGGGTAGCGTCGCCGCCTGGATGATCGTGACGCGGCTGATGACCTTGAGCTTCGTCTGGCAGGCCGGCAGCGCGGCCGGCGTGGTCGTGGCCGCCCTCATCGTCACCGTCGGGCTCGGGCTCGCCGGAACGCTGCTGGCGTTGAACAAAAAGCCCGCCACGGTGTTGCGGAATTTGTGACAAATGGTAGCGGACGGCGGCGCGGGAGCAAAATCGCACGATTCCTGCGATTAACCACGTCCGCCCGTCTGGATTGCAGGCAAGGGCGACATTCAGCCGCGCGTGGACGGTTGCAGCGAATGTGTTAGTTTCCCACATATCGAATGGGTTCGGAGCCCCGATTGTTAGCCAAAATTTAGTCGGCAGGCATCGGTATCCGAGATAGAATTTGACGAACCGGCGGCATGGAGACCCTCGTGCCGGACCGGGCAAACCAGCGGGATTTCGACCATGTCGGACCTAGACCGTAACTACGCTTCTCCTTTCGGCAGGGCCGCCGGGCGTGTTGACGCCGCGACGGTCGACGCCGGCCTGCGCGCTTACATGCTGCGCATCTACAATTACATGAGCATCGGCCTGGCCATCACCGGCCTGGCCGCGCTCGGTGTCTACATGGCTGCCGTGACTGACGTCCCGACCGCGGACGCCGTCCGCGTCGGCAAGCTGTTCCTGACGCCGTTCGGCTACGCGATGTTCGTCAGCCCCCTGAAGTGGCTGTTCATGCTCGCGCCGCTCGCCATGGTGTTCGTGATCTCGGCGGGCATCAACCGTCTCGCCCCCTCGACCGCCCAGATCCTGTTCTGGGTGTTCTCGGCCCTGATGGGCATCTCGCTGTCGTCGATCTTCCTGGTGTTCACCCACACCTCGATCGTGCGGGTGTTCTTCATCACCGCGGCGACGTTCGGTGCGCTCAGCCTCTATGGCTACACCACCAAGCGTGACCTGACCGGGATGGGCTCGTTCCTGTTCATGGGCCTGATCGGCATCATCATCGCGAGCCTGGTGAACCTGTTCCTGGCCAGCTCGATGCTGCAGTTCATCGTGTCGGTCGTCGGTGTGCTGGTGTTCGCGGGCCTCACCGCCTGGGATACCCAGCGGCTGAAGAACGACTACATCTACGGCTACGCGTCGGCCGGCGGTGACATCGCAGAGCGTGCGGCCATCACCGGTGCCCTGTCGCTGTACCTGAACTTCATCAACCTGTTCACGCTGCTGCTGCAGCTCCTCGGCCAGCGCGACTAAGCGCCAGACCCGAGTGAACGACACGAACCCCGGCCGAGCGGCCGGGGTTTTTGTTTGGGCTGGTGCGCGCCACGCGCCCGTAGCCCGGATGGAGCGCAGCGCAATCCGGGCTACAAGGGCAGCCTCGCGCCTCGTCATTGCGAGGAGCTCGAGACAAAATTGCGAGGCAATTTTGCTCTGATACGACGAAGCAATCCAGAGTTCCTCCGTGGATGCATTTCTGGATTGCTTCGCTGCACCCGCAACGACGCCGGAGAGACGGCCCTGCCCCCTTCCAGCAGCCGGACGAAGGCTCTAGTCTTCCCCCATGTCCGCACCTGAAATCAGGCCCACCCTTGAGGCCGACCTCTCCGCCATCACCGCCATCTACCAGCAGGCCGTCCGCGAGGGCACCGCGACGTTCGAGCTGGATCCGCCTGACCTTGCCGAGATGACGCGCCGCTACCGCGCCCTGGTGGACGGCGGCTATCCCTATTTCGTCGCCACCATCGACGGGCGCGTGGCCGGCTACGCCTATGCCGGCGCCTACCGGCCGCGGCCGGCCTATCGCTTCACGGTCGAGAACTCGATCTATCTGGACCCAGGCTTCCACCGCCGCGGCATCGGTTCAATGCTGCTGGAGCGGCTGATCACCGAATGCGAGGCGCGCGGCTTCCGCCAGATGATCGCCGTGATCGGCGATTCCGCCAATGCCGGCTCGATCGGCGTGCACACCAGGGGCGGCTTCAAGATGATCGGTACGCATCCCAATGTCGGGCTGAAGTTCGGCCGCTGGCTGGACACCGTGATGATGCAGCGCGACCTCGGCGAGGGCGCAAGGACGGTGCCGACAAAGTAGGTGTCGCAGCCCGGGTGAGCGCAGCGACACCCGGGACAGCGGCGAGACAAGACCCGGATGTCGCTTCGCTCATCCGGGCTACGAAGCCGCTACACCACCGCCAGCTTGCGGTCGATCACCAGCAGCACGCGCTCGAGCTCGTGGCCGCGGCGCAGGATCAGACCGGTCGCCGAGATCACGCTGTACATGCCCTGCTTGCGCGCCAGGCGCGGGTCCTTCTCGATGCGGTAGATCGGCACTTCCGAGGCACGGCGATAGACCGAGAACACGGCGCGATCCTTCAGGAAATCGATGGCGTAGTCGCGCCACTCGCCGTCGGCGACCATGCGGCCGTACAGATTGAGAATGCGGTGCAGCTCGATCCGGTTGAACGACACCCGGTTCGGCTGGGTATTCGCCGTGGCGGGGTGCGCCGCCGCGCGCTGCCCGCTCGGATCGGCATCCTCCGGCGTCAAACTCATGGGAAGCGTCTCCTCATCACACAGCATGACCCTCGCCCGCGAAAACCGTCCCTGGAAACCGCGGATCATGACAGTGGTATGATTGCTCCAACCGGTCCCTCCCGCAAGGCCTCTTCATGGAACTCGTGCGTGAGCACCGGGTTCAACCGATCGAATCGGGTGCAATGCCGAACACACGCAAAGGTGGAATTCTCCGGCGGCAAACCGTCACGGGATCGTTAGAAAGAATCACAGGATCGCCGCTTTTCCGCCCACCGCCTGCCGCCCTGCGTTGCGAAAAGACTTGTGTGCGTTGACCCGGTCCTTTCGGTTCCGGATTCCTCAGCCCCCAGCCCCCCGGGGTCGAACAGGATCGGGTCTGTACGCGCGACAAGGAGAGGGCCAACGCAAGTTGGTCCTTTTTGTTTGTGTCGGGGTGTTTCCGGCGCGCCCGACATTCTCTCCAACCATCCGCGCGAAAATTCGCTCCCCTCATCCTGAGGAGCGCGCTCTTGCGCGCGCCTCGAAGGATCGAGGCCACGCTGCGTCAGCGCGGGCCTGCATGGTTCTCGCGGCGATGCGCAGCATCGTCCGCCACGGCGCTAACGCGCCTCCTCACCATGAGGGTTGCGAGAGTGCTTGAGTCGGACGATTCGAAGCGTTCGCTTCAGTGCAGCGACGTGTACGCCGCGCCGAGCATCGGGCCCGGCTTCTCGCGGCTGCCGTCCTGGACATAGACCACCGCGCCGTCGACGCCGTCGCGCGTGAGATTTTCCAGCGGCACCGTCCAGCTTTCCGGACGGCCGGTCCAGTCGCCCACCTTGAGCAGGTTGCGGACGACGTTGTGATAGGTGATCTGCTGTCCGCGATTTTCGCCCTTGGCGATCGCGATCGGCACCGACTTGGCGACCGAGCAGATCCAGACTTCGCCGTGCGAGACCGCCGGCTCCTTGCTCGCGGCCACCGACACGTTGATCTGCTTGCCCGAGAGCGACATCGTCACCGGCACGCTCATCACGCCGGCGCCCTTGTCGGTTTTGCCGATCGCACTCTCGATGCCGGCGCGATCGCTGCCGATGACATGCGCAGAACCGTTGACGACGACTTGCGGCGTATAGACCTCGCGGTCGCCGCGCATGCGCGAATAGGCGCGCTGCCGCGCCGAGAAGCGCGAATCGGCCAGCGTATCCTTCCAGCCGAGATAATCCCAATAGTCGATCGGCATGCTCAGCGCGATGATCGAGGGATCGCTCGAGAGATCGCCGATGATCTTGTCGGCGGGCGGGCAGGATGAGCAGCCCTGCGAGGTAAACAATTCGACAACGGCGCGGGGATCGGCATGCGCGGGACGGATGATGGCGACGATGGCGCAGATGCCGAGAGCTCCCGACCAGAGTGCACCGGACCAGCGCGAAATCACATTAGGAGCCGTCATTGCTGTCATATCGAACGTCACACATCGCCACTCGTTAGGGGAAAGCTTATCGCCTGATGGTCACCGTAGTCTTACGGGGCGCGGCAGATTCAACCGTCCTGAGCGGGATTTCCACTTGGCGGGCCCATCCGAAACATGCCGCAAACGCGCGAAGGCGGCCTTGTGATAGGCCGCCTTCGTTTAACCTTCTACTCACGTCGCGGTGAGCCACCGTTCACAAATTCGCGCTTAGGCCGCGAGCTTGCGCAGCACGTAGTGCAGAATGCCGCCGTTCCGATAGTAATCGAGCTCGTCGAGCGTATCGATGCGGCAAAGCAGCGAAACGCGCTGCAACGAGCCGTCACCGGAGACGATTTCCGCGGTCAGCTTCTGGCGCGGCTTGAGATCGCCGACCAGACCACGCAACGTGACCTTCTCGTCGCCCTTCAGGCCGAGCGACGACCACGAGGTGCCTTCCTCGAAGGTCAGCGGCAGCACGCCCATACCGACCAGGTTCGAGCGATGGATGCGCTCGAAGCTCTGGCAGATCACGGCGCGAACGCCGAGCAGACGCGTGCCCTTCGCAGCCCAGTCGCGCGAGGAGCCGTTGCCGTATTCGGCGCCGGCGAACACGACCAGCGGCACCTGCTCCTGCTGGTACTTCATCGCGGCGTCGTAGATCGACATCTGCTCGCCGTCGGGCCAGTGCTTGGTAAGACCGCCTTCCGGAATGTTGCCGTCGGCGCCCTTCAGCATGAAGTTCTTGATGCGGATGTTGGCGAAGGTGCCGCGCATCATGACTTCGTGGTTGCCGCGACGCGTGCCGTACTGGTTGAAGTCGGCGGGGCGCACCTGGTGCTCGCTGAGATATTTGCCAGCGGGCGAGGTGAGCTTGATCGAACCGGCCGGCGAGATGTGGTCGGTGGTGATCTTGTCGCCGAACATGGCGAGGATGCGCGCCTCGATGATATCGGTGACCGGCTCCGGCTCCTTCTTCATGCCTTCGAAGTAGGGCGGGTTCTGCACGTAGGTCGAAGACATGTTCCAGCGATAGGTCTCGCTCTCGACCGTCTTGATCTTGCGCCAGTTGGTGTCGCCCTTGAACACGTCGGCGTACTTCTTCTTGAAGATCGACGCGGTCACGAACTTCTTCATGAAGGCGTTGATCTCCTTGGTCGTCGGCCAGATGTCCTTGAGGTACACCGGCTTGCCGTCCTTGCCTTCGCCGAGCGGCTCGACGGCGAGGTTCTTGGTGACGCTGCCGGCGAGCGCGTGCGCGACGACCAGCGGCGGCGAGGCGAGATAGTTCGCCTGCACGTCCGGCGAGACGCGGCCTTCGAAGTTGCGGTTACCGGAGAGCACGGCGGCGGCGACGATGCCGTTGTCGTTGATCGACTTCGAGATCTCCTCCGGCAGCGGGCCGGAATTGCCGATGCAGGTGGTGCAGCCGAAGCCGACCAGGTTGAAGCCGACCTTGTCGAGATCGGCCTGCAGGCCGGAGTCCGCGAGATAGCCGGCGACCACCTGGCTGCCCGGGGCGAGCGAGGTCTTCACCCACGGCTTGGCCTTGAGGCCCTTGGCGGCAGCATTGCGCGCGAGCAAGCCGGCACCGATCAGCACGCTGGGGTTCGAGGTATTGGTGCAGGAGGTGATGGCGGCGATGACGACGTCGCCATGGCCGATCTCGTACTTCTTGCCTTCGACGGCGAAGCGCTTGTTGGGCTCCTCGGCCTTCTTGTACTCGGTGCCGAGCGCGAGCGAGAAACCTTCGGCGACCGACGGCAGCGCGATGCGGCCTTCGGGACGCTTCGGGCCGGCCATCGACGGCACGACGTCGGCGAGGTCGAGCGTCAGCGTTTCCGTGAACACCGGATCGGCCGACTTGGCGGTGCGGAACAGCCCTTGCGCCTTCGCATAGGCCTGCACCAGCGCGACGCGCGCCGGCGCGCGGCCCGAGGTCTTGAGATAGTCGATCGCGGCGGCGTCAACCGGGAAGAAGCCGCAGGTCGCGCCGTATTCGGGCGCCATGTTGGCGATCGTGGCCTTGTCGGCGACCGAGAGGTTGTCGAGGCCGGGGCCGAAGAACTCGACGAACTTGCCGACCACGCCGAGCTTGCGCAGCATCTGCGTGACGGTCAGCACGAGGTCGGTGGCGGTGACGCCTTCCTTCATCGCGCCCTTCAGCTTGAAGCCGACGACGTTCGGCAGCAGCATCGACAGCGGCTGGCCGAGCATGCAGGCTTCCGCCTCGATGCCGCCGACACCCCAGCCGAGCACGGCGAGACCGTTGACCATGGTGGTGTGCGAGTCGGTGCCGACCAGCGAGTCGGGATAGGCGACCTCGAAGGTGCCGGTCTTCTTGCCGACCGTCATCTTCTCCTTCTTGGTCCACACCGTCTGGGAGAGATATTCGAGATTGACCTGGTGGCAGATGCCGGTGCCGGGCGGCACGACCGAGAAGTTCGAGAACGCCTTCTGGCCCCACTTCAGGAACTCGTAGCGCTCCTGGTTCTGCTTGTACTCTTCAGTGACGTTCTTGGCGAAAGCCTTGTTGTCGCCGAAGAAGTTCACGATCACGGAGTGGTCGATGACGAGGTCGACCGGCACCAGCGGGTTGATCTTCTCGGCATCGCCGCCGAGCTTCTGCATCGCATTGCGCATCGCGGCGAGGTCGACGACCGCGGGAACGCCGGTGAAGTCCTGCATCAGCACGCGCGCGGGACGGAACGCGATCTCATGCTCCAGCGACTTCTTGCGCAGCCACTTCGACACCGCGACGATGTCTTCCTTCTTGACCGAGCGGCCGTCCTCGTTGCGGAGGAGGTTCTCGAGCAGGACCTTCATCGAATAGGGGAGTTTCGAAATTCCCTTCAGACCATTCTTCTCGGCCGTGGGCAGGCTGTAATAGACATAGGTCTTGGCGCCGACCTTGAGGGTCTTTTTGCATTTGAAGCTGTCGAGCGAGGTCATGTAGGAAATCCCAATTGTTAGTTATACCCGGCAGGGTATTTTAACACCGTCAGCGTAGCAGGCTGGGTCGCTTGCAGGGGCAGGTTGAGTTGCTGCATCAAGTAGTTCCGGGCTTATAGAAGCTTTCTAACCGCGCCGCCACAGCCACAATCGAACCCCAGCAAGTCGCGAGCCACAAATTCTGATGCGCTACCCCAAGTTTTCCTGAGGCCTGGCTGTGAACGGGTTGGTACCAGGCAAGATGCAGCTGTCCGGACGCGGGGTCGCCTGCGTGCGCGGCGGCCGCGAAGTGTTCTCCGGGCTCGATTTCGCGGCAGTGTCGGGCGAAGCCGTGGCCGTGGTCGGCCGCAACGGCTCGGGCAAGACCTCGCTGCTGCGGCTGATCGCCGGCCTGCTCGTTCCGGCCGGCGGGACGATTGTACTGGACGGGGGCGACGCCGACATGACGCTGCCCGAGCAGTGTCACTATCTCGGCCATCGCGACGCCCTGAAGCCGGCGCTGAGCGTGGCGGAAAACCTGGCATTCTGGGCTGATTTCTTGGGCGGCGAGCGCTCTGACGCCGCCGAAAGCCTCGCCACCGTCGGGCTCGATCACGCCACCCATCTGCCCGCCGGCTTCCTGTCGGCCGGCCAGCGCCGCCGCCTCTCGCTGGCCCGGCTCCTGACCGTCCGCCGCCCAGTCTGGCTGCTGGACGAGCCCACCAACGCGCTGGATGTCGCCGGACAGGACATGTTCGGCGGCCTCATGCGCGACCACCTCGCCCGCGGCGGCCTGATCATCGCCGCCACCCACGCCCCGCTGGGGATCGATTCGCGGGAGCTGCGGATCGGGGGGACGGCATGAGGATCGCGGACCCTCAGTTTTCCAAGCGGCCAGGTACCGCCCTCTCCGTCCCCTCCCCCCTTGCGGAGGAGGGTCAGGGAGAGGGGTGCCGCACGGCAGGGCGCTTCGGTTCTAGCGTTCGGGAGGCAGGCGCGCTGCTGCTGGTGACTCGCCCCAAACGGGCATCTCTCCCGGGGCTACCCCTCTCCCCCGCCCTCCCCCGCAACGGGGGAGGGAGCGCACCGTCCGCGGGGCACGAAAGGGCCACCCAATGACCGCCCTCGCCGCCCTCATCCGCCGGGACGTCCGGATCGCGCTGCGCGTCGGCGGCGGGGCACTCATCGGCGTGCTGTTTTTCCTGACCGTCGTCGTGCTGATGCCCTTCGCCGTCGGGCCGGATCTGGCGCTGCTGTCGCGGCTGGGGCCTGCCATCCTCTGGCTCGGCGCGCTGCTGGCGAGCCTGCTGACGCTGGACCGGCTGTTCATGGCCGACCATGAGGACGGCTCGCTCGACCTGATCACGATGAGCCGGACGCCGCTGGAACTTGCCTGCGCGGCCAAGGCGCTGGCGCATTGGCTGGCGGCCGGCCTGCCGCTGATTGTCGCAACCCCCGTGCTGGGCCTGCTGCTCAACCTCGACATGGTCGCAACCGGCGCCGTGGCGCTGACGCTTTTGGCGGGTACGCCGGCGCTGACCTTCACCGGCATGATCGGCGCGGCGCTCGCCGTGACGCTGCATCGGGGCGGGCTGCTGATGGCGGTGCTGGTGCTGCCGCTCTCGATTCCCGTGCTGATTTTCGGCGTTGCAGCCTCGCAGGCCGTGATTGTCGGCCCCATGACGTTCGGCGCGCCGTTCTCGATCCTGTGCGCGCTGTCGCTGGTCAGCCTGGTGATCGGCCCGTTCGCGGCGGCGGCGAGCCTGCGGCATGGACTTGATTGACCTTGACCCCGATCAACTTTCGCTGCCCGCTTTTATGCTGATTGCGTGAGCAGCCCCCGGTGATTATCAGGATACCATGTCGCTGATCGACCTCGCCAACCCCACAAGGTTCCTCGCGCTCTCGGCGCGGGTGCTGCCGTGGCTTGCGGCCGCGACCGTCATCCTGCTCACCATCGGCCTCTATCAATCCGCCTACGCGCCCGACGACTACCAGCAGGGCGCGACCGTGAAGATCATGTTCATCCACGTGCCCAATGCGTGGCTGTCGATGTTCGTCTGGGGCGTGATGAGCATCGCCTCGCTCGGCACGCTGGTGTGGCGGCATCCGCTCGCCGACGTCGCGGCGAAGGCGGCTGCTCCGATCGGCGCGGCCTTCACCTTCCTGGCGCTGCTCACGGGCTCGCTGTGGGGCCGGCCGATGTGGGGCACCTATTGGGAATGGGATGCGCGGCTGACCTCGGTGCTGATCCTGTTCCTGATGTATCTCGGCCTGATGGCGCTGTGGCGCGCGGTCGACGATCCCTCGCGCGCGGCGCGCGCCGCCGCGGTGCTGACCCTGGTCGGCGCGATCAACCTGCCGATCATCAAGTTCTCGGTCGACTGGTGGAACACGCTGCATCAGCCGGCTTCGGTGATGCGCATGGGCGGCTCGACGCTCGATAAATCCTTCCTGATCCCGCTGCTGGTGATGGCGATCGGCTTCACGCTGCTGTTCGTGACGCTGCATCTGGCGGCGATGCGCAACGAGATTCTGCGCCGGCGCGTCCGCTCGCTGCAGATGATGCAGGCGAGCCGCGTCGCGTTTTCGAACGATGTGGGCGCCGGTTCGCGTCAAGACAACGCGTCAAACGAAGTCGGGGCTGTGTGATCATGTCGCTCGGTCCCTACGCGTCCTTCATCGTGACGTCCTATGCGGCAGCGGCGCTCGTCGTCGTGATCCTGATCGGCTGGATCGTGCTCGACTATCGCAGCCAGACGGAGCGCCTGCGCGAGCTTGAGCGCAGCGGCGTCACCCGCCGCTCGGGCCGCAGCGCGACGGATCGGCCATGAGAGCTCAATCATGAGCGGACAATCAACCTCCGCACCGGCACAGCGCCGCACCTTCCTGATGGTGCTGCCGCTCATCGCCTTCATCGGCCTTGCGGTGCTGTTCTGGTTCAAGCTCGGCAGCGGCGATCCCTCGCGGATTCCCTCCGCGCTGATCGGACGTCCCGCGCCGCAGACCGCGCTGCCGCCCCTCGAGGGATTGCTGACCGACAACGCGCAGGTCCCGGGGCTCGACCCCGCCGCATTCAAGGGCAAGGTCAGCCTCGTCAATGTCTGGGCCTCCTGGTGCGTGCCCTGCCACGACGAGGCGCCGCTGCTGACGGAGCTCGCCAAGGACAAGCGCTTCCAGCTGGTCGGCATCAATTACAAGGATGCCGCCGACAACGCCCGCCGCTTCCTCGGCCGCTACGGCAACCCGTTCGGCCGCGTCGGCGTCGACGCCAACGGCCGTGCCTCGATCGAATGGGGCGTCTACGGCGTGCCGGAGACCTTCGTCGTCGGCCGCGAAGGCACCATCGTCTACAAGCTGGTGGGCCCGATCACGCCGGACAATTTGCGCACGGTGCTGTTGCCGCAGATGGAGAAGGCGCTGAAGGCGGGGAGCTAGAGCATTTTCCGACTTGGCGGAATCGGAAGGGATTCCCTTGGGAAGCAAATCGTGATTCACCCTGAGGGCTGGTGATGGAGGCCAGCCCCCATGGCTAAACCACTCTCGCCGGACCTTCGCCT
>JAESFI010000153.1_pt1 | contig 40071 bp, 40 predicted proteins | sample 9269361 | NCBI WGS metagenome assembly JAESFI01 (sample SAMN14504119, study PRJNA617095) | algae metagenome | isolation source: Brasilonema angustatum HA4187-MV1 and co-occurring heterotrophs from moss... | place: USA: Manoa Valley, Honolulu, Hawaii | collected 2009-07-20
CTCTTTTTTGCAAGTTCTTGAGCATTTCTTGCAACTGAGCGCTTGAGGGATCTGGACATTTTCTGGGTCTTTTGGAATTTTTTTCAAGTCTGTCACGACGATAGACCCCATGAAAAACTTCTACCAAATGGCGATCGCGTTTTGATAAACTTTCAAATTGTTTTACTCTAACTCTATTAAGGAGCGCCCAACCACTGAGGTGCTGAAATCCAAACTCTGCTAAAAAACCTTTTAATTCAGGGTTTTGTGTAGTTTGCAAGTATGCCCAATTATCTAAGCTCATCTTAGACTCTAAGTCGGCATTAAATGTTTGCAAAATTCTCACAGAAAAGAATTTGTAACTTATTGCCCTAGTTTCCCCATTATTATCTACAATAAGTTGAGTTTTTCCATCTCCATCTACAATAACTAAAGTTTTTCCATCGTCATCCAGGACAAACCTTAGCAATTGCTGGTAGGTGAAAGACTTGTCATCGCTGATATCACCACTGAATAGATTGTCAATTTTTTGACACGCTCTTAAGATGGGTTGAGAAACATAAGACCGCAAACAAAGTCCCGCTTTGGCGCGACTTGTGACATCAATAGCAGAATTTTGACCGACAAAATAGGATAACAGAACAGCTTGGGTATTATTTGTAGCGAGATTGTGAATTTGTTTGATAAACTCCTCTGCTCGAGGAAGTGGATAATGTTCGTATCCAACTTTTTGACTGGTATTGATTCTGTAAATTTCCCAGTATCTAGATAATACATCCATAGCGAGTGCATACTCCAGGATAACCAATCTCACATAGTTGCACTCTATATATAAGCGCCCGCGTTTTTAACTTATGCAGTTCTTTTAAGAAACAAAGGGAACGCTTAACGCTTAACGCTTAACAGAAAAGAACGGCGATGGTTTACAATCCTAAATCCACAGCAATGCGATGAGCGCACGCAAACCCAGAAAACGCCACTGCATTTAAACCCTGACCGGGAAACGTACTATCCCCCACACAATAAAGTCCTGGGATAGCCGTTCTGTTAAACGGCATCCCCAGCAACCCGCGTAACTTCCTGCGGGGAATTGGCCCGTAAGTTCCATCCTGACGACCTAAAAAGCGGCGATGGGTTAGAGGCGTCCCCACCTCCAGATAATCCAACCCCGCATTCAAACCAGGAAAAATCTTCTCCAGACGGTCAATAATTCGCCAAGCTGCTTCTTCCTTCTTCACCTCGTATTCCTTTGCACACAGTCCTTGCCATTCATCAATCCAGTGAGGTGTAAAGGCGTGAATAATGTGATGTCCTGCTGGCGCTAAATCTGGGTCAAGCAAAGTCGGGATAGACACAAATAAAGTCCCTTCCGGTTCTGTCATCTTTTCCCAATCTTCTAACACGATATGATGACACTCCGTCCCCTTTGGCAAAACTTCTGCCTTCAATCCCATGTGTAAACTGAGAAAACTGGGTGATTTTTGATAGCGTTCCTGCCAGTTTCTTTCACCAAAAGAAAATTCTTGTTGAGTTAGTAATTTTTGAAATGTATCCCAACGTGTTGCATTGGACACGATGCGTTTTGCATGGTGGATTTGACCGTTAGCCAGTTGTACTCCCACAGCGCGTCTGTTTTCTATAATAATTTTTGTTACCCTAGCTTGGTACTGGATCTGACTACCTGCTTTAACAAGTCCCTCTACTAATTTTTGGGCAATTTGTCCCACGCCCCCTTTAGGATAGTTAACTCCTCCATAGTGCCTGTCAGAAAATACCATCCCAGCATTTATCATTGGTGTCATATTAGCTGGTACCACCGACCAGCAATAACACTCCATATCTATAAATTTCAACAACTCAGGATCTTGAATATAGCGTCGGGCTATATCTCCAGCATTCTGGGGCAGATACTTTACCAAACCAAGACATGCTAAAGGATGCTGAAAAAATACACGCATTAAATAGCGGGGTTCTTCTAGGGACAGCAAGTCCATGCTGTTGAGACAACCAAAGACTTTCCAGCATTCGTCATAAAATCGACGAATCCCTTGGCTTTCATTAGGAAAATACGCAGTCAAATTTTGTAAAAATTTTTCATACACTCTATCTACCTTTAGGTTTAACCCGTTAGGCAGATGATAGTGAATTTGTACTGGATCGGAAATCACTTCTAAGCTAACGTTAACAGCTTGCAAAGCACGAGTGAGTAAGTTGGTGGTACCGTTCTGCCCAAACCCAAAAATCATCGACGCCCCAACATCAAAGCAATAGCCTTGCCGTTCAAAGTAACCCGCACTACCTCCTGGAATGAGATAACGTTCTAGTACGAGTACCTTAGCACCTTTTGCCGCCAGCTGAGTTGCTGTGACTAAGCCACCAATACCAGATCCAATGACGATAACATCACTCTGCATGCATTTTTATTTTTTGTTATTTGTCGCTTGTCCTTTGTTTTAGTAAATCATCATAAGACTTGTATTTGATTTTTGCGAAGCTTCGTACAGTTTTATCAGTTATCAAGTACCCGCAGTACCAGTGATCAATTGTTCACCCTTCGGGTTCGCCAGTCGCCTGCGGAGGGAAACCCTCCCGCAGCGCTGGACTCACTGTTTACTGTTCACTGTTCACTGTTAAGCGTTCCCTATTACAAAAAAGAGGGAAAAGCCTGCTACCGCTGGCCAATCCCGTCTGCCGATCCTTAAAGAGAGGAGAACACTGAAAATACAATATAACCTTGATTGAGAATATATGTCAACTACTAATGAAAAAATATTTCAATAACATTTTGGCGTGATAATTATAGCAGTGAGTTGCACACAAAAAAAGTATTATGATGTTTCAGTTGTTATACCATATAGAAAAAGCCCATTTCTGGCTATGACGCTACAATTGCGTGTTTATGTCCCGCCCCATCCCCTAATCAAGCACTGGTTAGCAGTTGCCCGTGATGCTGCCACACCCTCCGTATTATTTCGCAGTGCGATGACTGAGTTAGGACGTTGGTTGACTTACGAAGCTGCTAGAGAGTGGTTGCCAACTCAAGAAGCAACAGTGCAAACCCCTTTGGATGTCAGCCCAGCAACTTTAATAGATCCAACGGTTCCAATGGCAGTGGTACCGATTCTGCGAGCTGGGTTAGGATTACTAGAGGGAGCACAAACAGTGTTACCTTTGGCGTCGATTTATCATCTTGGTTTAGTGCGAGATGAAAAAACACTCCAACCCTCTACTTACTTAAACAAATTGCCAGAAAAATTCCAACCGCAAACGCGAGTGTTAGTCACCGACCCAATGTTAGCCACTGGAGGGTCGATGATGCATGCAATGGCAGAATTAACACAACGGGGTATTGATCCAGCCCTAACGCGGATTGTATCTGTGGTAGCAGCTCCGCCAGCTTTACAAAAACTGAATGATGCTTATCCAGGTTTAATTGTTTACACAGCGACTATCGACGCAACAGTTAACAATCAAGGATTTATCATACCAGGATTAGGAGATGCAGGCGATCGCATCTTTGGAACATAAGCTAGTATGCAGCTAAGACAGCATGAGGAGCAAAAACAACCCAACAGATGCAGCGTTTCTTCAAGGCAGTAAAATTATGAGTCAGCAAGATAGTTTCGCAAGTGGTTTTTTTGCCGGAGCAATTTTCGGTAGTGTCGTTGGTGGTATTATCGGTACGCTTGTTGCCACAAGACGTGATCCAGAACAAATCCTAGAGGAAGAACCTCAAACAACCACCAACTTAACAGAAGCTAGAAAAGCAGCCAAAAGGCGTCAGATGAGAGCTTCGGAAAATGAGAATATGGAAATGGAAGTGGCACGGCGATCGCTTGAAGATAAAATCGCCCAGCTCAATGCCACAATAGATGAAGTCCGACAGCAGCTAGGGAATGTGAATGGCAATTCAGAGCAGCTGATTCACGAACGTTCTTCGTCGCGTAGCGAGTAGTTACGCTAACCTAGAGCATTGGACTTAGCGCAAATCTCACCAACTACAAAGGGCAGAGTCTTCATTATGGAGACATGCACAATCTCAACCGCCATTTGACTTAGCCTCATTTAAAATCGAAGATAAGACCGCATTTGACACTTCGTAGGAAATCAACCAATCCATGAATTTACTGGTTACCACACTGAGCACATTCATACAAATTTATAGTACTCTACTGATTATTAGAGTCCTCTTAACATGGTTTCCCAGCATCAACTGGTATAATCAACCGTTTGCAGCGTTAAGCCAGATAACCGATCCCTATCTGAATCTGTTCCGTTCAATCATTCCCCCATTGGGCGGTATTGATTTTTCACCGATATTGGCTTTTCTATTACTCAACGTATTAAGCGGTTTGCTCTCTTATCTCACCATTTCATTTGTTGGTTAAGTCTAAAGTCGAGATATATGAATTTCTGTAGAGACGCAGGTAGACAACGTCTCTACATCTTCATGCTGTGCAACTACTTACGCACTTGAGCGCTAAATCCAGCCGCCTTGAACTTCTTCAACTTCAAAGGTTCAGGCTGGTTTGCTGCTACAGAAATCCTCAATTCAAAATCACTAATACCTGGTGGAATTTCCTGGATAGAACCAAGACGGTTACGGTTTTCCATGACAGAATTATTGTTAGCATCATAAATGCGCCCAAAAATATCTGCATCGTAGACAGTTTTGTCCGTGCCATTTTGGGCTTTGCCTGTGACTATAAAGCAATTTGCTGCCATAGTTGTACCACTTGTCACAGATCCTTTTCCTATTTCTGATGGACATTTGTGATAGGAAAGCTCAGAGAGTTTTATCTGTGTCAGCGCTAGAGCACTTGGCGTAAACACCCACGATACAATTCCTATGATACAGGAAATCAAAATCACCCTAAATAATCTTGAGTACTGAATCCTCAATCTTGAGTAATTGTTTGTAAATAAGGGCACAGAATTTAAGAACGATAGTAGGCTATTTTTCTTTTGCATATCTCCAACAACAAGAATAACAAAACAATGCACCGATAAAAAGGCTGCGACTAACTTAGCAGAGGCAAAAGCACCATTGCGGTATATTTCAACCTCAGCTTACCTGAAATTAGCTCTCAAGCGATTGGATAGTTGTTTTAAAGTTTTGTAATAATTATGATAGATAAAACTCTTAATTGCTATATAGCGTATGAGTCCAGATGAGATAAAAGCAGTCTTGCAAGCAGCGTTTGATCGTTGTGATGTCGCAAGCTGTCCCCTCTCAGATGAGCAGAAACAGATATTACTGCAAATCTTAGAGCAAATCAAGGGGTCTCAAACTGGTGTGTCTGATAGCGCTAATCCCCTAGACGAACTAACAAAAGAGGAATTGCAAGCATTTTTAGAGTTCTTCAAAGCACAAGAACAACAAAACGGCTCATGGAAAGCGCAATTGCTCAACGACTGGCTAAATGAAAATGACTCAGGTGCAGTACAATTTATTCGCGATCGCTATGGGTTACCCTGGCTAAATCGTATTGAGCCATATCACTTTGACAAGTATTTTACTGAGGATGTTCTCAAGCTGAAAGTGGGCGATCGCATTGAAATTTGCAACGCTCTTTGGGAATGGGTACAAGATAATGGTCCTTGCACCCCAGAATGGTATTCTTGTATTGTCATTAATGTTAATGAAATAAGCGATCGCGATTCTTCCTCAACCAACTGCATCGTCCGCTTCTACAACGGTGCTGAATTTGAAATTCAAGGTATGTACGAATGGAATCGCGTTCATTGGCGAACAGGGAGTTAACAATTCAAAATGGACTGCGTCCCGCTGCGCTAACAAAATTTGGAATCTCCCCCACATCACCTCATTACCCCGTTAATCTTCATAAACCCAAATGCTGTCTCAAAGCTTGGCGCATCACCTCTACGGGAACTGTATCCTGTTGTAACCAGATTTTTAATGCTGCTGCACCTTGTTGAACGAGCATTTCCAGTCCATCAATTGCAATAGCGCCCACCTGCTGCGCTTGTTTGAGAAATTTTGTTGGGTTGGGGGTGTATATCAAATCGTAGGCGATCGCCCCCGCTGGTAAATTTGCCATTTCCTCTGCACTCAAAGGTGATTCCTCAACCTTGGGATACATCCCGATGGGAGTTGTGTTTACCAGCAGGTTTGCTTGTGGAATGAGTTTTGGTAAAGAATCCCAAGTGTGGACGTGTAAATTATGCGACTCCCGAAAATCACCCCAACTCTTCTGGAATTCTTCTAACTTTTGGGCGTTGCGCCCAACAACAAAAATCTTCTCACAACCTAATTCCGCACAACCTGCAACAACTGCTCTTGCTGCGCCACCGTTACCTAAAATCACAGCTACTGTCTGACTCCAATCCTGATTATACCTTGTTCGCAAAGGAGCGAGAAATCCTTCTCCGTCAGTGTTTGTACCAATCCATTTGTTATCTTTCCGACTTACTGTATTGACTGCTCCTATAGCTTTGGCGATCAATGAAATTTCTGAAAGCAAAGGCAATATTGTCTGTTTATGGGGAATTGTAATGTTAAAACCGACAACACCAACAGCGGCAAATCCTTGAATAGCGATTTCTAAATTTTGTGGTTCTATGGGAAAAGGAACATAGACGTAATTGAGTCCCAAGTGGGTAAGTGCAGCATTGTGCATCACTGGTGATAGTGAATGTTCCACCGGATACCCAATCACTCCGAGTAATTTAGTTTTGCCTGTAATCATGAGTTTGTCAGAAGTTATTTGTTATTAGTCATTATTAACTTTCATGACTTCGTTAGAATCATTTACAGGTACTTAACATTTCTTTATATCATGCAGGCAACAACAGCCCCCTCTACAACCCCAATTCCCGGTAAATATTGGCAGTGGCGAGGGCACAGCATTTATTACGTCAAAGCGGGAGAACCAAAAATTCAACGTCCTCCCTTATTATTGGTACACGGTTTTGGTGCATCTACAGATCACTGGCGCAAAAACATCAGCGGATTGTGTAACGATTTTGAAGTTTTTGCCATTGACCTTTTGGGATTTGGGCGTTCTGCGAAACCTAAACTAGAATACAGCGGTGACTTGTGGCGTGACCAGCTCAATGAGTTTATCACAGAAGTGATTGGTCAAAAAGCAGTGTTAGCAGGTAATTCCCTGGGAGGGTATGCAAGCTTGTGTGTTGCAGCACAACGCCCTGATGCAGCAGCAGGTTTGGTTTTGCTCAACAGTGCTGGTCCTTTTAGCGAAAACCAGCCTTCACCAGAACCAGAAGCTTTGCAATCTGAAATTCAGCCTCCCAAGCCAAACGAAAAGCTACAAAAACTACTGGGTGAAATTGTTAAGTGGATTTTGCAACAGCCTTTAGCCCAGTTTCTCTTATTTCAATACATCAAACAACCTTGGGTGATTCGCCAAACTCTAGAGAAAGTTTATCTTGACAAAAGCGCCATCACAGACCAATTAGTAGAAGAAATTTATCGTCCTGCTTGCGACTCTGGGGCTATGGATGTATTTTTGTCTGTGTTTAGCACTCCTCAAGGGGAAAAAGTTGATACCCTGCTCAAGCAATTAACTTGTCCTCTGTTACAGTTGTGGGGAGAAGCTGATCCTTGGGTTAATGCCAGAGAACGTTCAAAGAAGTTTCGGCAATACTATCCTGAATTAACAGAATACTTCTTGCGGGCGGGTCATTGTCCTCATGATGAGATACCAGATCAGGTGAACCGGTTGTTGAGTGAGTGGGTTTTGTCTACAGTGGTGAGTTCGTCGTGATAGTCTGCCTTTGAAACCTTAGTACTGTACTTCATTTATTTGCAATGTGTTGTATTAAGTTGTGAATAGAAAATTACAGTAAGTGATCGCTTCGCTGATCACTTGCTTTTATTTATACATTTTTTTACAAAAGATATTTTGTAACATTCAAGTCAGGAGGACTACGACCAGCAATAGATAAAATATCAAATTATGAATCTGGGTGCAAAAACTTCGTATTTCGCGTCTGGTACAAGTTAATATCAAAAAAAAGAGTAGCCAGCAAATAGTTTTATGACAACATCACCGACTGTAGCAAAACGATATATTGAGCAGCGGGATAAAGGCTTCTGGATTGAAGGGACTCGTGTTTCTCTTGATTCAGTTGTTTACGCTTTCTTGAATGGTGAGTCTGCTGAAAGTATTGCCCAAAACTTTCCATTACTCTCCCTAGAACAGATTTATGGTGCTATTGCCTTTTATCTTGCCAACCGAAAGCTAATTGATGTCTATTTGAAAGAAGGTGAAAAAGAGTTTGAGAAATTGCAACAGTCTCTGAGAGAGAAAAATCCGTCTTTGTATGAGAAGTTGAAAGCGGCTCTTATGCAAAAGCAGAGCAAGACATGACGACAGTTCGATTTCAAGCGGACGCCGATCTCAAGCAGGCAATTGTAACTGGTACGATACGTAGGGAACCAAATATTGATTTTCAATCAGCTAATACAGCAGGGCTTGAGGGTAAGACAGACAAAGAGGTCTTAGCCATAGCAGCACTCCAAGAGAAAATTCTTGTAACTCACGACCGCAAAACTATGCCTGTTGAGTTTGCTAAATTTATAATGTCACAAACCAGTTCAGGAGTTTTAATTATTTCCCAGAATATGCCAATTAGTGACGCAATTGAAGCACTTATCCTGATTTGGGAAGCTTCTACCGCCGAGGAATGGATTAATCAGATAATGTCTCTTCCTTTATAATCGTTGTTTCCGCAATGAATCATTTTGAATTTTGACAATATGACTTTTATCTTTATAATTTGACTTTGTGACTTTCTTTTAAATATAATGCGTGTCGTGTGGCAGTAATATAGCGATCACAAAGGAGCACAGTACCCTTTAAGCGCTCTCATTCAGATTTCTATTCTACAACGTCAAAAATCGCAAGCATTTGACGGACAGTTACGATTTTTATACCTTCTACTACAACCAGATGCAACAAATCACGCTTATCCCCTGTAACCAGATAGGTGGATTTCCCTGCTATGGCAGTAGCAATGATTCGATTGTCGGCAGGATCATTGGAATATTCCACGTCAGGCAATTCATTTACAACTTCAGCATGATTCCGTAACCCTGTAACCATTATCGTAGCTTGAGAATCATTAATATACTTTTTCAGTTTAGGATAACAGAGAACACGCTCAAGCTCCTCCAACTGTTCTGGTGAGGTGACAAGGGTATATTTTCCTTCGTCCCACGCACGATAAAGTAAATAGGGCAAAGACTGCTTATTCAGCAGTGAACTAACCAGTACATTGGTATCAAGAACGATGCGCTGCACGTGTGGCACTCACCGCTTCATCAATAACCGACTCAATTTCTTCAGAAGGAAAAGCCGTATTACGATCATGCACTTCCTGAATGGTAGATCGGAAAATTTTCTCCTGAACTGCTTTTTCTATGAAATCAGATATATCGCTGTCACCATGCTCCGCCAGAAACCTGTGTAGAGCTTCATTTGTCTCTTCTGAAACAGTGACAGACCAATTTATCATAATTGCATTTTTATATAGGGCATCTATTAGTTTTGATAAGGCAATTATAACATTGTTTTTGTGTTTCAATAGAAGGCGATCGCCTTTTGCGTAGTTCCTCCGAAGCATCGCTTTTTGTTATGTCATAGCGTTAAGCTAAAATAGCCTTAGAATCTTGCCAAGTTTAGACCGATGCAATTAGAAGATTATTTTGACTTTTTGTCACCCGATGATATTCGCCTCAAAGGACATCGCATTGGGATTGACAATGTGCTTGATTATTACTTGGAAGGATACACAGCGGAAGAAATTACAGCCAATTTGCCTACTCTGGGGTTAGAGCAGATTCACGCTACAATTACTTACTATTTGCACAATCGTGTTCAGATGGATGCTTATTTGTCACGTTTGACAAACAGTCGTGAACAGCATTACCAAGAATGGGCTGCTAATCCTTCACCTTTGGTACAACGCTTAAGAGTATTAAAAGCTGAAAGAATTCAACCGCAGGTAAATGCTTGGTGAAAGTGCGTTTTTTACTCGATGAAAATTTGTCGCCTCGTTTTAAGGTAGCTGTTCTTCGTCTAAATCCTGCAATAGATATTTTGCGAGTCGGTGAGAGTAATGCACCAGAACTGGGAACACAAGACCCAGATGTGTTGCGTTATCTGGAATTATCACAACGTTTGTTAGTGACGGACAATCGCGCTAGTATGCCACAACATGTAGAGTTCTGCCAGGTCGTTGAGGCTTTGTGTGATGTCGGGACGTTCATCTAAGAGCAGACGTCGCCTGATACCGTTTCACTTTAAGGTTGATACAAATGGGGAGCAGGGAGCAGGGAGCAGGGGGAAACAATTAGAAACCAATCATTTGTATCAGGGATTTCGTGAAATGGTATGAGTTGCAAAGTAGGCATCGCGCTCTTAAAATTTTTGAGCCAGATTAATTGCTGTAGCTAACAATACCTTCGCCAAAATAAGAGCCTACAAAAATTTTGACAAAAGTGGCAAAATGACCCATATACAAGCGTTTAGCTGACCTTGTAGCATGGATTCTCAAACCCTTTATACTGCAGGCAATACCTTAAAAAAACCTTGCAGGAAACCTTGAAGGAATTTTTAAGACTTATTGTTTTTGCCAAGCCTCAGAGAAAAGGGAGTTAATACATCAACTCACCCTCGTAAATTGGCGAAGGTATTGACTAAGTTTTAGGTTTTTAAAACTCCAATGATAAGTTTGAAGTATATTTTGACCACTTGGGTCGTGAACTATATCCTATTCTCTTTGTCCAAGTTTTGGGTAAAAGCACACACATCGCGTGAATTAGGGAATGAGGTAAAGAAATGTATATTTCTTTGACAAACTGCATAAATCCCCAACTAACCTCAGATAAATCAACAAATAGTCTGTGATTAAGTCTAATAAGTTCACTACTAGGAGTACTTAATGAATAATATCTACACCACCAGAAAAGCTTGGATGAAAAAAATCACTCGTCTAGTACCACTTTTTTTGGGGGTAAGTGTAATAAATGTAGCAGGTATTTGTTTATCAACCACTCAAAAAGCGGAAGCACTAACAGCATCAGATTGGGTAGGAACATGGATCTGTAATAACGACGGTCAATCTCCAATACAAGTAAAGTTCTGGTTGCATTATGGTTTGGTCATAGGGCAAATAGGTGATGATTCTTGGGCTGTTAAACAAAGACCTTACGATCCTTCAATCGACCCTCTTACTGAGCGCAAAGATCACGTACTGCCTCTATCTGTTCAGAGCAATCAAACGCAGTGGTTTTTAGCAATGCATACATGGGATCAGCACTATGCTAGTGGCTTTTCAAAATGGAATGGTAGTGTTTATGGGATGTTCTGCACTCGTCAATAGAAATTTAGTCAACTGCTCTATTTAGTTAAACATTGTCCTCTTATGTAGAGTACAAAGTTGAGGATCATACCAAGTTGCAATCAAAGGTAGCACCTGTCATTGTGAGCGAAACGAAGTGGAGCGTTCGCGGCAGCGTGTCCCCTTGGGACTCAGCGTGTCCGTTCGGCTTCGCGGTGCCGCACGCTCAGGACTCAGCAATCTCCCCTAATCACAAACTACTACAACAGAACGCAACTTGGTATCACACCTTGCGTCTGGGTTACCCCTCTGGACAACCTCATTTAACCTTGTCCACTCAGCTAGAATACAAAGTTAAAATTGTCCCCTATACGTGAAAAGTGGATAAAGTACAGATAAGAAATCCTAATTGATAACGGACAAAGTTCTATACAGATGTGGACATAGTTGAGGTCGGGCGATGTCATCGCCCTCTGGGCGACCGCAGGGCGACCGAATTTTTATTTATTTAATACGCTAGCCGTCAGAGTTTCTGCGGTTTTTTCGATAGCTTTGCTAAATGCTAGGGTGGCGATCGCCGCTGCTGTGAGTGTTGCAGGTTCCATAAACTAGCCCCGAAACCCTCTGGGGAGAACCTATGCCCTGCAGGGCACGCTGCGCTAACGGTTCCGCTAGCCCCTAAGGGGGCGCTGCGCAAACGCTAACGCCAGTCGCCTGCGGAGGGAAAACGCCACATGCTACCCTACGGGAAGCCGCCTCCGGCGTCTACAAGCCGGGAAACCCGTCCAACGCACTGGCTCCCCTCCCGCAGCGCTGGTCTCACCTGTCGGGCATCCCTCTCCTTAAGGAGAGGGAAAGATTTTAGCTACGCTAAAAGCGAGGGTGAGGTTCATAATTCTGAATAATTTTTATAAAAATCTGCTTTTTGTGGTCTAATAAACCGTGCAAAAAGCAGATTTTGTTTCATAGGAAGGTTTAGTGCAAGTTTTCCAAACCATAAGTAACTACACCGTCGCTCACTGGAGTTTCTGATAAAGTTACAACAAAATCTTACGGTACAAGCGGTGTAGCAAAGTTTGCTTTCGAGACATCCTCTATCTAATCTTTGCTTTCCTGCATACTTCTGACTAACTTTGTCACCAGCTTTCTTGGTGTAAATCTTACGGATTCAGCTAGTATCTTATTTTTAACACCAGGAATGACAACACTTCTGCCTTCTAATAAGGCGCGATAGCCAATCTTGGCTACGGTTTCTGCATCCATAATCTTTTGACCACTGACGAGCTTTGAGTCTTCCATAGCGGCTCTTTGTTGAAAATTAGATTCAGTTGGTCCTGGACAAAGAGCAGTTACGGTGACACCTGTACCGTCTAATTCATTGGCGATCGCTTCCGAAAATGATAAGACATAAGCTTTAGTAGCATAATAAACTGCCATCAAAGGTCCTGGTTGAAAGGCAGCAGTCGAGGCAATGTTTAATACTCTGCCAAAGCCTTGCTTAACCATATCTTTGAGGAAAAGTTTAGTCAAATGGGTGAGACACACCATATTCACCTGCATCATTTGCAATTCAGGTGCTAACTCAAGTTTGTGAAACAATCCATAGGTAGCAAAGCCAGCATTGTTCACTAGTACATCAACTTTGATAGCTTCTTGTTGTAGCTGTTGGAAAATTTCCTCTGCAGCTGTTGGTATGGATAAATCCTTGGCTATCACCTTGACTGCAATACGAAATTTTTGTTTAAAGTCATTTGCAATTTCAGCGAGCTTGCGTTCGTTTCTGGCGACTAACACCAAATTGTAACCATCATCGGCAAATAATTTAGCCAATTCGTAGCCAATTCCACCAGATGCGCCAGTAATAAGAGCGGTTTGTTGTCGATTACCCTGGTTTGTTCCGTTCATAAATTTTCTCCTAAAATAAGTCGTGAGTTGTTTGTAACTCAGAAAAACCAACCATAAGAATGCAACCCTTTACCCAACATATTCACTCCTAGATAACAAATCCACACCACGACAAAGCCTGTAGCAGCTAAAATTGCCGGACGACGCCCTTGCCAACTACGAGTTATGCGTGCGTGGAGATAGGCGGCAAAGATTAGCCAAGTGATTAAAGCCCAAGTTTCTTTGGGGTCCCAACTCCAGTAAGAACCCCAAGCTTCGTTTGCCCATACTGCACCAGCAATAATTCCAATCGTCAGCAGGGGAAAACCCAACCCAATGACGCGGTAGCTGATATTGTCGAGAGTTTCGGCGAGAGTTAGGCGCTGTGGTGACAGGGGTTGAGAATTTGTGATTAAGGCTTGTTTGCTGGCTTCCACCACAGAATCGAGTTTTTGGATTGGGGTTGTGAGTACTGCCAAGCCAGCTGCGGTATTATCGTTGCGATGCGCCTTGGACGTCACGATCTGCGTATCAGGGAATGCTTTATTAATACTTTCAGTGTCAATAGTATTACTCACAGCAGCTACTTTTGGTTGAGAAACTGGCTGACCGGCTTTGTGCAAGCGGTAACCACCAATACCAATAGAGCTACCTTGTAGTTGTATATTCTGACCGCCACTGACGATTAAAAAAGCGATCGCCAGCAGCGAACCCACCATTAAAGCTGCATAACTGAGCATCATAACGCTCACGTGCATCATCAGCCAATTGGATTTGAGAGCTGGCACTAAGGGTTCTGCACTCTGCATTGATTCTGGTAAAGTTAACGCTGCAAATCCAGTAATCCCCATTGCCACAGGTGCTGTCACTACCCCCACAAGATGGCTACGACTCCTATTTTCAGCAATCAGATGGATAGTGGTTATGCCCCAAGCTAAGAAAAACAGTGATTCATAAAGATTACTCAAGGGAAAGTAACCTGCTTCTAGCCATCGTGCTCCTAGTAAAGTTGCAGTACACAGGTTTGCGATCGCCATCCCTGCTGTTCCCAAAGTTGATAGATAAGGTATGCTCTTAAATGCTGTCCCCACCCAGTAAACTAGCATAGTCATAAATAGGGTGGCAAACGCTGTATTATCCAAAAAGTTTTGTAATACAAGCAGATTCATTTTATCTTTTCCTCAAACGAACACGATTGGGTGTTAGCGCAGCGTTGCCGTTAGGCAATAAGAAGTCCTGTTTTTTCCAGAATACAAACTGCTGGATGAATGAACCCAGGCTTGTTGTTGTTCACAAGCCAAGCCTAGGAACGAATTTTTGGATGTAAAGCATCCAAACGAGTAGTCTTAGAAAGTCTTCACAAATTCACTCAGCGCTTTCTTATCTTCATCGGACAGTTCTGAGCCAAAAGTATGACCCTTGTCCTCAATGAAGTCGGGAGACTTGTTTGCTCTTAAAAGCACCCGTCCAAGCTTACCCTTAAGTCCACCTTCAGGTTTTAAGTCCTTGAAGAGGTTTACGAGATTAAGATCTGTGACTGCTTCTCTGGGATTAATGTTTGCCAGCAAATCAACAGGCATTCCTTCAGGAACGGGAATCTTAATGATTCCCTGCTGAGAAAGCGCCAACTTGCTTTTCTGAGTTGTCCTACTGATAATTCCCTCACGTTTTTCAGGCGACAGCAGTTTTTCCATCGCATCGTTGTAGGCATCTATACGTCCTTCAACTGACGGATCTTCGTTATATTTGCCTAAAGAGTTGTTGTGGAGATATGGTGCTGTTGCCCAGACGCTTATAAGCGAAGGTGTCCGATAATATCCCACACCACCAGAAGGCACCTCAAATTCGATGGGTTTGTTTTTGTCCAAGGGGTTATCCAGTGTCAATGTACCTGGTGACGGCTGTTCCTTGTACGTCTTAGACGAGAACTGTTCCCAGATATGTCCTTTGGTTGCATTTGTCCCCAAAGCACGACCAGCATTGGTGCCAATGAGTGTAACTGGGTAACGTTTATCATCAGACAAGAAGTTGTGATCTAAGAAATCACTACTGAGGACAGATTCTATGTACCACTGCTTTGCCTTTTCTGGGTCAACAGCAATTTCAGCAGAAGGCTGTTTGCTGGAATGACAGGTTGCACAGCTCTGGGCAAAAACAATCTTACCGCGTTTGAGAAGTTGTTCATCCTTGGTCAGGAAGGCTTCACCTCCAGGCGCTTGGGCGAGATGCATCGGCTTGATAGTTTTCAGGAATGCTTCCATATCTGGCATGCGTGCTTCTGTGTTGTTCCAGTCTTGGCACTCCTTTCTCGCCTTTTCGATGTCAAAAGGTCGTTGTGGTTTTCTGCCCAACACAGCATCATGAAGACTCAGCCAATAATCGCCGCACATACCGATGTTGACGTAGACGCGCAGTGATGCTTTTGCCACACCTATAGAGTCTGCGCCATCTTTGAGGATGTGATTGACGTCCTGGGTGGAACCATCGTTCATGACTTCTGGGTGTTTGGGGCGATCGCCCAAATTAAAAATACTATTAACCACATTTGGGTTATTGATATGATCCGTGGCAATGCGAGAAGTGTCAGAGGTTCCCGGTTTTTGTGTGTTAAGCACTTGCCATCTAAAATCATCTGGCTTGAGTTTGGCATCAAATAAGGCGTTTTCCTTGATGTACTGGTTACCCAAAGCTGGCACCAAGTTTTCCCATTTCGGGTGTACTGGATCTTTGGGTGGTTTGAGGGGGTTAAACGCTACGTGACAGATAGCACAAGACTGCCCAATTCGGTAAGGAGGCTCGATTTGTGAGTCTTGTTTATACTGTTTCGGGTCCCATTTGACAGGGTCGAAGTTCGGGTTCTTGAACTTACGCAACCCGATGATGCCACTTGACTCTGGATCTTTGCACTTATCCAACAACAAACCGTACTCATCTGGTTCTGTTGCTTTTTCACATCCTGGATCGTTGACTGTGCCAAACTCCTCAAACCGCTTGTCGCGATCTACAATACTGTTGTCAAGCAAGCCTAGTAAATCCACTTCTCCACGAGTTCTTTTAGCTACATCTCGGTAATATTTGTCGTTACCACCTGTCCATAAGTACCAGGTGCAACGACCCCGATTTTCTGCCTCCGTCAAATTTGGATTGGGTGGCAGATATCCAATATTGTCACAGTTCTCAGCATATTCTGAATATTCAGATGCTGACGTTTCATTGTATTTGCTAGCAACCGGTACAGATGTTTCACTATACTCGCTAGCCAGAACTGTAGGTGTTCCATAAAAGCCGCAAACAATGCATATAATCACGGCAAGGAGCATCAGACAGCCTGTAAAAATTAGACGTGTCTTGTTCATAAAGTTCTATTTTTGCAACACCAATACCTTGCTATGTTTCTCTCACTTTTGCAGTGAGCTACCAATTCTTCAACATTAACTCACTATTTTTCGGAATTGCCTGAGGGTATTTTTGTTAATTGGAAATTTACATCCATTCTAATATAAAAATTTACTGTATTAAGTTGTGCAGTAGATTTTTATATTTGTCAATCTCATTAGTCAAGTTTTGTAAATATCATGTGACGATAATAGAGATAAATTGCTATCTTTGCTGAAAGTGCGATCGCTATTGATGAATTTGGCGTTATTAGAAATTTTGTTAGCTAGAATTGACATTTTGTTTGGAAACAGAAACAGAGAAAATGTACCTAATTGACACAAATTGACAATTAAATGAAAATGATTGTTTTTGAACACTTTAGATAAAGCGTCAAAAAAATCGTTTTTTTTAGAATTCCTCTGTCGAGGTTGCTCGTTTGCCATAGGAGGTTCACCGATTAACAGATCGATTTGTGAAAGGCAGATGACATGTAGCCTTAACAGGTAATAGGTGTACTCTCAATGAACTTATGCAGTTGTTGGTTATAGCCTCAAAGAAAATAGTAGCTATAGGCTGGAGTTGAAAAAATTTTATTTTTAAGGCTACAACCTTTGTGTGGCTGCCTTTTCAGGCTTCGGAAGTCTAGAAAGGCTATAAATTAGGAAAGCCTGTTTGGATAAGGGTTTGGCGCTTTGATAAGCAAAATTCGTCTCAACTCCAATACTAGGAACACTGTCGGACAACTGCATAAGTTCAAAACCCTGACATCTACTTATTTAGTGAACACTTCACAGGAGGCGATAACTCTAACTACTGACTGAACGCAAAGAAATAATTTAAGATTTTTCTAATGATCCTCTTTTCTATTGAAAAGGGTCAAAACTAATGATGTCAAACATCTTGGTTGATTTTGGTGCGCCAAGTTAATTCACAATAGCGAAAGTCAAAAGAGTGCATCTAAGAAATATTGCATATTTCTATTATGGCTCTGATAAATTTTACACAAATCAGTTCTGTGAGCCATAAGTTGATCCATAAATTAATCTGCTATTTCGATGTCTGATTCTCTAAAATAGTCCAGAAAAGAAAAGAGAATGAACAATGGAAAACGACATTATCTTTAAACCACTGGAATTTCGTAATCTCACCGTCAAAAATCGGATTTTTCGCTCTAGTATCTCCGGACGTTGGGATAACTATGATGGTTCAGGTACTCAAGCACGTATCAACTGGGAAGAAAAATTTGCCCGTGGTGGTGTAGGGGCGATCATTACTTCCTTTGTACCAGTGGCTATTCGGGGGCGAATTATGCCTAATTACGCCACGATTCACTGCGATGAGCGTATTCCTTTTTGGCGTAAAGTTGGCGAAAAAGTCCATGAATATGACTGTAAATTCATTTTGCAACTGAGTCATTCTGGGCGTCAACAAGATATTGGTGGTGTGGAAAACCAGAACTTGAAAGCTTTAAGTTCCACAAGCAAGACTGAGCCATTTCACGGATTTCTATGTCAAGCAATGACGCTTGAGGAAATTAAAAACACGATTCAAGACTTTGCTGATGGTGCAAGACGTGCTCGTGAAGCAGGACTAGATGGTGTTGAATTACACAGTGGTAATGGGTATTTATTTACACAATTCATGAGTTCAGGTATTAACGATCGCCAAGACGAATATGGCGGCTCGTTAGAGAATAGAGCGCGATTTTTGCTAGATGTCATCAGAGCAATTCGCAAGGAAGTGGGAAATGATTTTCACTTGCAATTCAAAATCAGTGCGATCGACTATAATAACGCAGTAACTTTTTGGGAGAAACCAGGAAATACCCTTGCAGACTCTATCCAGATTTCTCAGTGGGCACAAGAGGCTGGTGTCGATGCAGTGCATGTGTCAACTGGAAGTTTGTTTCCTCATCCACTCAATCCAATCGGTGATTTTCCGTTTGAGATTATCAGAAAGACTTATGACACGATGCTGTCCAGTGGCGTCTACACAATCCGTAACTATCTGTTGTTTCGATACTGGCTATTAAGACCAATTTTCGCCTTGTTGTGGAATAGGGTGAAAAAGAGTTTGCCGCCTCAGGCGATTCAGGCAGATGAAGTCAAAAACAAAGAAATGAGAAAGCTTTTGGAAGCTAATCAAGGAAGAAATCTGAACCCGGCTGCTGAAATCAAAAAGCACGTCAATATCCCCGTTTTGTGCACTGGTGGTTTTCAGCAAGCTTCTTACATTCGTAAGGCAATTGATGAGAAATATTGCGATGCAGTGACAATTGCTCGTCCTTTGATTGCTAACAACGACTTGGTTCACGATTTTGCTGCAGGAAAAGACTTGCCAGATGATCCCTGTACTTATTGCAATAAGTGTCTGCTCAATGTCATTGAAAATCCGCTAGGTTGCTACGAACTGTCGCGCTTCAACAACTACGAAGAGATGATGGAAGAAGTCATGTCGGTGTTTCACATCACTCAATTCAATCAAGAAGAATTATCTAAGGTTTCCGTGCCACTTGGATAATAAAGACACATAGTAGAGACTTAGCATTTTCCATGTCTACATGAATTTGTAATACCATTTCACGAAATCCTTGATACAAATGATTAGTCTCTAATTCTTTCTCCCCTGCTCCTCTGCTCCTCTGCTCCTCTGCTGCCTATTTGTATCAACCTTAAAGTGAAACGGTATTAGACATCGCTCGCAAATAATCCCGACAACATAACAAGTCACAGTCGCATGACCGAACAAACAAACCAGACTCTATTACCAACGCCGCCCAAAGCAGTTTTCAAGCGTATTTGGGTTGTGATTGTGGGAGTTGTTGCAGTAGCCATCTTTTTTCTTTGGCCTATTCTATCCAACTCTCCAGTTGATTATGCCAACATTGAAGACCACTTTAAGTATGGTTCAATTGGTAGCGAACCGGTAAATGGCGTTCCCTACTGGATTTGGAAAGTTCTGCCAGACATCTTTCCGGATAAATTACCTGGTAAAGGTTATACCTCGCTGGGATTTCTTGAAGAGCAGGGGAAAGATTTGCCAATTGGTTTTTCTAAGCGCCGAGTATTTATTGATCGCGTTGGTTTGAATTGTGCTGTTTGTCATACAGGTATAGTGCGTGAGACACCAAACAGCAAACGTGAAGTGATCACAGCAATGCCTGCTAACGTACTTAACCTAGAGGGATACATCAATTTCATATCAGCAGTAGCTACGGATGAGCGATTTACTGCTAACCGGATGCTACCAGAAATTGAAAAGATAAGTGGTGGTCTTAACCCGCTCCAAAAATTAATTTATCGCTTCTTGGCAATACCCCAAACCAGAGACGCGCTGATTAATCAAGGGAGCCGACTTTCGTTCCTTAAAAAGAATCCTGAATGGGGCCCAGGAAGGGTGGATACTTTTAATCCTTATAAAGCGCTTCAATTCCATTTCCCGATGGATAAGTTGCGGGAGGATGAACTGATTGGCACTGCTGATTTGCCCTCAGTCTGGAATCAAAAAGCCCGCGAGGGATTGCAGTTGCATTGGGATGGCGATAACACCTCAGTTGATGAACGTAATAAAAGTGCGGCATTAGGTGCTGGCGTCACACAAACAAGCATCGATTTGCCGAGAATTCAGCGAGTTGCAGATTGGCTTTGGGAACTACCACCACCAGTCTATCCCTACGAGGTTAACGAAACCAAAGCTGTGAAGGGAGAGCAGCTTTTTCAAAATAATTGTGCTAGCTGCCATGTTTTTGGTGGCTCACAAACAGGAAAAGTCGTGCCAATACAAGAAATTGGTACAGATCCTCATCGCCTCAACTCATACACCTATGAAATGCTGTCTAACCAAAATACCCTTTTTGCGAGTTATCCGTGGCGTTTCTCACATTTTCGCAAGACGAATGGCTATGCCAACGTGCCACTAGATGGTATTTGGTTACGCGCACCTTATCTGCACAATGGATCAGTACCAACTCTACGAGATTTACTCGAAGTTCCAGAGAAAAGACCAAAGGAATTTTATCGGGGTTACGACGTTTTCGACAAGGAAAAAGTGGGTTTTGTCTCCAATGTTTCTGAAGAAAACGACAAGAAATACTTTAAGTTCGACACGACAGTTCCTGGAAACAGTAACAGCGGTCACTTCTACGGAACTAAACTTTCAAATGAAGAAAAAGATGCTGTGGTCGAGTACATGAAAAAACTTTGAAATTTATCAAGGAAAGTAAAAAGCATGAACACTTACGCTCAATGGTTTAGTCGGGTGACTTGGCTCGGCATTATCGCTAATATGTTTTTTGTCATTCCATCTTGCTTCTTTCCAGAGCAATTCCTCTCATTGCTTGGGATGCATATACCTTTCCCCATTATCTGGGTTCGCGCTGCTGGGATGCTGTTGTTTATCATCAGTGCTTTTTACATCCCAAGTGCTATTGATCCGTATCGCTATCAAGCAAGCGCCTGGATTTCAATATTTCCTTCGCGAACTTTTGGTGCAACATTTTTCCTGGTTGCGGTGTTTTTCTTTGGTCAAGATAAGGGATTCCTTTCTATTGCCTTTGTAGACTTTTTCTTCGGATTAATTGAGGCAATTCTTCTGACTCTTGCCATACGAAATCAAAACTCAATTGCTGGGGAACCTGTAAAGCAATTGACCTAAGTTATACCATTGCTAAGGAATCAGAGAATATCATGAACATATTCAAAGATAAATTAGGCAGAATTATCACAAGTGTTGTTCTCATTATTCTGCTTTTAGTTGGAGGGGTTGTCTATGTTGGATGGTACAACCTTTTCCGAGAAGTTCCTACATCGTACGAGTCAGCCGAAGAACACTTTAAATACGGTTCTATCGGCACAGAACAGGCGCAAGGTATACCTTATTGGATTTGGTTAGTGTTGCCACGAATTTTTCCTGACAAACTGCCAGGACCAGGTGGTTATACTTCTTTGGGAATGACATGGGAGGAGGGTAAAGAAACGCCAGTTGGCTTTACCAAAAAAACTATTGGCTTTCCTCGTGTTGGTATCACTTGTGCTGTTTGCCATAGTGCCACTTATAGAACAAGCCAGAAAGATAAACCGACAATCATTCCTGCAGGTCCCTCCAATAAATTTGACCCTCAAAGCTATACTCGCTTTTTAGGTGAAGCTGCTAGTGACTCTAGATTTTCAGCAGATTATATCCTTGACGAAATCAAATATAATCATGAGTTTTCTTGGCTGGAGAAACTGCTTTATCGCTATTTCATCATTCCTCAAACTAAAAAAGCGCTGCTGCAACAAAAAGAAGACTTTGCTTGGATGGATTCTCGTCCCAACTGGGGTCCTGGTCGCATCGATCCATTTAACCCCGTCAAATTCAACACCTTAAAATTGCCCAAAGATGACACAATTGGCAACTCTGATATGATGCCAATATGGAATCAAAAAATGCACAAAAACTTTGCGCTGCATTGGGATGGTTTAGAAACTTCATTGACGGAAACTGTTAACACTGGCGCAATTGGTGATGGTGCGACTAAAAAGTCAATTCCTATAGCTGATTTGCAGCGGGTAGAAGATTTTATTACGCAACTACCGCCTCCCAAATATCCCTTTGCCGTTGATAAGAAATTGACAGAAAAAGGAAGTAAAATTTTTGCTAACACCTGTGCATCTTGTCACGCTTTTGGTGGCGAAAGGACAGGAACAGTTATTCCTGTAGAAGAAGTGGGAACTGACCGTCACCGCTTAGATATGTGGACACAACAAGCTGCAGAAACTTACAACAACTTTGCTGAAGGCTACTCTTGGGACTTCGACAACTTGCGTAAGACAAATGGCTATCTATCTGTGTCCCTTGATGGACTTTGGTTAAGAGCGCCATATCTACATAACGGTTCAGTCCCATCCCTACAAGAGTTGTTAGAAAAACCAGAGAACCGTCCCAAAGTTTTCTACCGGGGATACGATGTCTACAATCCAGAAAAAGTGGGCTTTGTTTCTGAAGGTTCCGAAGCTGAACGTGTAGGTTTTAAATACGATATGACCGTTACAGCCAATTCAAATCAGGGACATATTTATGGAACTGATTTGTCTGGTGACGACAAAAAAGCATTAATCGAATACCTGAAAACATTATAAGAGGATACTGCAATGGCTACTGATTATATTTTGTTCATACATGGCGTTAATACTCGCGATCGCCGTGAACAACCTCAATATGCCGATAAACTTTTTCAACGCCTCCAAGAAAGCGCCTCCAATGACGGACGAGAACTAAAAAAAATAGCTCTCTACTGGGGTGATGTTAATAAAGAAGCAGAGGAAAATCTCCTCAAGCAATTCAAAGCATCACCAATCTGGGAACATATTGGGTTTAGAACTTTTCGCGAACAGCAACTTCTCCAGTTTGCTGGAGATGCTGCACTCTACATTAGCCGTCAAGTAGGCTTTAAGGTTGTTAAAGAACTCAAGAAACAGACTTTAGATGGGTTAAAGAATGCTCAGTCAGATGACCGCCTGCACTTAGTGACACACAGTTGGGGAACTGTGATCCTATTTGACATATTGTTTGCTGCTCGCTGGGACGATCCACAAGTACCTGGTCATGACGATGTTATGGAGATTCGCGATTGTATCTACGGCTTGTCTGGGAAAGATCCTAATCCGCATCAGGGCGTCCTAATTAGCAGTATTCACACTATGGGTTCACCTGTTGCAATCTTCACCCTGACTAATGTCATACCAGGTAGGGATGGTCCCGATTCGCCCAGCACTCATGACATTACACCCCAATTACAGAGGCTACTGGAGTCCCTGGACTCAAAGCGAAATGGAAACAAACTACCTTGGAGGAATTACATTCATGCTGGCGATCCGATCGCATACCCGCTGAAAGAAGTGATGACTAATCTAGTAGATCGTCAGACAAAATACTTAGATATTCAAGATCTAATGACCCAGGAATCAGGATTGCTTGAATCTTTGACTGCACAATCAGTTTTCGCCCTAATGCATGGCGGTGAGGCACATGGCAGCTACTGGGGTAGTGACAAAGTGGTTCAAGAAATCTCCAATGTTGTGAACGCAGAAACACCTGCATTTCATCAACGCTAGAGCGTGTTTTCAAACTACAATCTAGAGGTGTATTTTGTCAGGGTGACAAGTTTGGCGGTAAAATTATCATCCATCCGGCATTTACCAACCTGTTGACCCTCATGCTTTGCGACTACCTTGTACAAATCCTGACTGCCCGCGTGTACGATGTTGCTCAGGAAACACCCCTGGATTATGCTCCTAATCTATCTGCACGATTGAATAATAAACTCCTACTCAAGCGGGAAGATATGCAGTCAGTCTTTTCGTTCAAGCTGCGGGGTGCTTATAACAAGATGGCGCAACTACCACCGGATTTGCTGGTACAGGGTGTGATTGCTGCATCTGCTGGAAACCATGCCCAGGGTGTTGCTCTTGCTGCGCGTCATATCGGCACACGAGCAATTATTGTTATGCCCGTAACCACACCTCAGGTGAAGATAGATGCAGTCAGAGCCAGAGGGGGAGAGGTAGTTTTGCATGGGGATACTTACGATGATGCTTATGCCTTAGCCCGTCAACTAGAGGTAGAAAAAGGTTTGACTTTTATTCATCCCTTTGATGATCCCTATGTGATTGCCGGACAGGGAACAATCGGGATGGAAATTCTGCGACAATATCAGCAACCGATCCACGCTATTTTTGTGGCAATTGGCGGCGGTGGATTGATTTCTGGGATTGCAGCATATGTGAAACGGTTGCGTCCTGAAATTAAAATAATTGGTGTTGAGCCAGTGGATGCTGATGCCATGCATCAATCGCTGAAAGCAGGGAAGCGGGTACGCTTACCTCAAGTAGGCTTATTTGCTGATGGGGTAGCGGTGCGGGAAGTGGGAGAAGAAACTTTCCATCTGTGTCAGGAGTATGTGGATGACATCATTTTAGTTGATACAGATCATACTTGTGCTGCAATAAAAGACGTGTTTGAGGATACGCGCTCGATTTTGGAACCAGCGGGTGCATTGGCGATCGCCGCTGCAAAAGCCTATGTCGAACGAGAACAAATCCAGGGACAAACGTTAATCGCCGTTGCCTGCGGTGCTAACATGAATTTTGATCGCCTGCGCTTTGTTGCTGAACGAGCAGAATTGGGTGAACGCCGCGAAGCCATTTTTGCAGTGGCGATTCCGGAAGAACGGGGCAGTCTTCGCAAGTTTTGCGAATGTATTGGCAGACGCAATCTAACTGAGTTTAGCTATCGCATTGCTGGTGAAAAAGAAGCACATATTTTTGTGGGACTGCAAATTCAAAACCGTGCTGATGCGGTAAAAATGGCTGATAGTTTTGAAGCTCACGGCTTCAAAACTATTGACTTAACCGATGACGAACTGACAAAATTACATTTGCGGCACATGGTTGGTGGACACTCTCACCTTGCTAAGAATGAGTTGCTCTACCGTTTTGAGTTTCCTGAACGTCCCGGTGCATTGATGAAATTCGTCAGTTCCATGAGTCCCGACTGGAACATCAGCCTTTTTCACTACCGCAACAATGGGGCAGACTATGGGAAAATAGTCGTGGGCATGCAGGTACCTCCCCACGAGATGGAGCAATGGCAAGCATTTGTTGATACGCTGGGTTACCGCTATTGGGATGAAAGGCAGAATCCAGCATACAAGTTGTTTTTAGGATGAAGCGATGCTCACCTATTGCCGCAAGGAGGCTCACACCGTAATCTTTAATTGGCTGTTGAGAGGAATTGCGGGTCAGAAACGAAACGTCTCCTGACCAATAACAACCACAGGTTGTTGAGCTCGACTTTATCCAAAATTAAGAACTCGGTTTTCTTTATCGGGCAAAAACCCTGGGTTTTTGGCAAATACTTTTTCCACGTCATAGATGTTAACTGAAGTTCAAAAAGTAAAACTACCGTCCCACAAAGGTTTCAGCGATAATGATACGCGGAGCGTCAAGCCGGAGGCTTATCGCGTGCCGAAAAAAATGGATAAAGTTGAGCTAATACGTTTCCCTCCTAACTTGCACATTTTATAAGCCTTATATAGCAAAGCTTTTAGCCCTCCTTTGAAAAATGTACAAGTTTTATTTGTTGCTAGCGGCGAAAAAACGCGGCTAGTCGGGCGCTCATATCTTGCACCTATTCGTATGACCCAGGGCTTAGTCAAAAGCAGCGCAATAAAGTTACATGATTTTTATTGGCTTTTTCCGGTAAAACAAGGGTTTCCGGCTTAGTATTGAGTGTAGTAATAACATCAATTTTTCTTGGTGCAAGATGTCAGTTTCCATTACTGGCTTAGGTCGCGCGATGGCGCGGAGCGCCCGGAGGAGGCGATCGCACCCTACTAAAATTAGCCAGCTAAAACGGTACAATAAGACTTTGAGATGCTTGCTATTACAACGGTTTTCAGTAGAGTAGACTACAAATTTTTCGTAAGCTAGAGGAACAGTACAAATACTCGGGCGTTGCATAATGAGAATATGAATTAGGGTGAATCTTCATGCAGTGTCTGCGTTGTGATTCAAACCATATCCGTAGAGATAGGAAACCAAGAGGTAAACAGAATTACATATGTGCAGATTGTGGTCGTCAATTCATTCAATATCATAATCCGAAAGGATATAGCGATGAAATGAAACGTGAGTGTTTAGAAATGTACGTTAATAGTTCTGGTTTGCGTACAATTGAAAGAGTGAAAAAAGTGCATCATACAACAATAATTTTTTGGATAAAACAAATTGGTCGTCAATTACCTGAGAATCCAGAGACAACAGAAATACCGGAAATAATGGAAATAGATGAATTAGAAACTTTCCTCGACTCAAAAAAAACAAAATTTTGGTGTGGAGCGTAGTCAATTCCAAAATTTCAGGAATTTTGGGATGTGTGTTAGTAGATAGAAGTTCGGACACTTTTAGACATTTTTGGCAGATAATTAAGGCGTGAAAATCTTCTTTTTATGTGACGCAAGGCTTCAGCGAGGCTTCACAGTTTATCCATGTTTTATTAATAAGTAAGACCATATTATTAGCAAAATATAATTGACTTGGGTGGAAGGTGAAAATAGTAGATTAAGACACTACTTGGCGCGATTACACCGTAAAACTTTTTATTATTCGAAATCAGTAGAAATGCTTGAACTTTCGATTAGATTGTTAATTTATTATCTTAAACATCGTGAAATTCCGATGCGGGGGCTTCGCCCCCGCTTTGACATGGCGATACGCGTTCGCGCAGCGTGTCCGTTCGGCGAAGCCGTGCCGCAGGCTCAGGACTCAGCGTCAAGCCTCCGGCTAATTCATATCGTGATTCAGCAACGCCCCTGTGATCATGCTTGCGGCTGGTTCGCTCACTGTGGTCTATTCATGTGAAAACCGCTGTAAAAACGAGGTAAAGATATGTGTGCAGTGAATAATTTTTGTACTACAAACTTAGCAAATATTTAGACTGGTAATATAAACGCCCCTATGCGTAACCTGACTAACCCACAAATTGTCAGAATTATCTGTTCATATTTCTCTTGATTAAGGCGAAATCTTTCAGAGGCTACTCGAAATATCTTAACCAAACGAATGATATGCTCTACGAAAATGCGCTCGGTTGATAATTCTTTGTTTTGTTGTTTTTGCTCTTTAGAGATGATTTATAAAGTAAACCTTAAATTGTAGGGTGCGTTAAAGCAGCGCTTAAGGCACCGCATTTGGTGGTGCGTTACGGCTAATTCCTACTCTCTCAAACGCTCAAATCCTTACATAGCCGTAACACACCCCTTAATCTTTACTTTATAAATGACCTCTTAATTAATCTCCGGTTTTTTGATGTTTTTTCAGGATTATTTAGATTTTATTCTCCTATATAACTTTTATTACCATTTTGATCCCAACGATATTCTCCTATTATCTTCTCACTTAAATATAGATATTCAAAGTACTAATCTTTCTAAAGATATATATTAAGTTTTTCTTCCTTTCGATAGATGGTTTAAAAATTAGTATTCTTAGAAAATGAACTTGATAACTCAAAATTTTTAGTATTTTTACTGAAAATTTTAGTTACAATATAGTTGTTTTAAACAATAAATTTGTTTTGCGAATGTCTTTTAAAGAAAAATTGTTCACTCAAATCTTGATTGAAATTTATGTAACTATTCGGAAAAATGGAATGTTTTTAAATAGTTCTTGACAAAATCTACAAAAATTTTATATGAATAAATAAATGAGTTATATCAGCCTTACTCGAAAGCTTTTGTTAATTTGTTTTTGACAATAACCTCATAAAATGTCTTAAAGTTGTAAACAAGTAATTTTATTTACGCCAGTTGCTTGATTATCAAACGAATCATAGCAACATAAGCAAAAGCTTCAGTGGTCTCAGGTAAGACCTGATAATACTTAACAAAAGCTTCAGTGGTCTCAGGTAAGACCTGATAATCCTTACTCAATCGCTGACACCCTATGCCTACGGCATGGCTACGCCTAACGGGGATGTCCTCCGGACACGCTACGCGCTCCGCCAGTCGCAGCCTACGGCTCGCTCCGCTAACATGGGGAGCCAGTACTGAAGCGCGTAGCGTGGCACTTTGTGCCATAGGAGGGTTTCCCTCCGTAGGTATCTGGCGTTGGAAACCAAGCCAAATGCTACCCTGCGAGAAGCCTTCTGGCGGGCGTCTACAAGTCGGGAAACCCTAGCCGAACACTGGCTCCCCAATACCGCGCTGGCTCACCAATTAAACCAACCAAAAGTCCCCTCCACGAGCCAACGTTTGGGCAATACTACAAACCCTTTCTGCTCCTCCGTACGGTACGAACACTTAAAATACAACAATATACATCGATAACCCAGTGCATGAAATCCTTACCACGATATCCTCCGTCAACCCAAATCGTGATCAAACGATCAAAGCGATAGCTTCGCTGCTGCTTTCAGCAGATCGTGCGCTTTGTTACAGCCATTCTCAGGTAAATAAACCACAGTCCAAGGGGGGCAAGGCATTGCACCCTTACAATTACAAACTGTGTGGTTCATTTAGGTGAAAACTGCTGTAAGCGAAGCCGCGAACTTGTTTTGCGCCTGCTTGTTCACTGATACTCCCAGCAGTTATCACGACAACAATGAGCAAACCCAGTGTATCAACGAGCATATGTCGTTTACGCCCTTTCATCTTTTTGCCAGAGTCGTAGCCAACTTCTTGGGATACCATCGTCGCAGTTTCAACCGTTTGACTGTCTATGATTGCTTCAGAGGGTGACGCTTCTCGGTTACAGGAAAGACGTACCCACAACCGTAGTCGCTCATGGATTTGTTGCCAAATTCCAGATTTTACTTTGACAATAAAATAAATACAGTAACGTAAAGTGCTTGGTTCTTCTCAAGCACAGCTAATTAAGCTGAAAGTAGGAACTAGAGATAGCTTAACCCAGGGACAACCCCCCTAGACTCCCAAAGCACCAGGGGGGAACTATCCCAAGGTTAGTTGCACATCACGTAACTGTTTAATTAGCCAGATTGGGCTAATTAATTGTGCAGATGTTAAACGATTTCTGCCAAGATTTCGTTAACACCTGCTCCAGACGCTTTGCCCAGTTTTCCAGTTGACGACAACTTGTAGAAATTATGACACAGTATTACAGCCAAAATCAAGCTTTTGACCACCTCAACCTTACTGATAGTAAGTATGCTGACAGTAAGTTTTTAACGCCTTTTCAGCGGAATCTGCTGCTGAAGAATTTGCAAGCAGATTTGCAACCAGAATATCGGCGCAGATTGGAAATCATGTTGCTAACAGATCAAGGGAAATCTCAAACCCAAATCTGTCAAATGTTAGGTTGTTCTCAGGAGATGGCACGCTACTGGAGTGCTGTAGCACAAGCAGGTCTGGCGCATACATGGCAGGAGCGACCGATAGGCAGACCTAAAACTGTAAACGACCAATATATCGAACGGTTGAAGGAATTAGTAAGCCATAGCCCTAGTGAGTATGGCTATGCATTTGGGTGCTGGACAGCCCAATGGTTGAGCAAACATCTAGCGACTGAATTTGGCATTGAAATTAGCGATCGCCACATCAATCGGTTGCTCAAACAAATGGGGCTTTCCACAAAACAAAAACGCTCTTTTGCTAAAGGGGCAACAAGCCATATCAAGAATACTCACATTACGATTGGCGACTTGCAATCCAATGAGGCTAGTTTCCATTGGTCATTCAATGTGATTTAGACCAAGAACTAATTCTGTGTTAGAGGTCAGTAAATGCCATCAGTATTTTCCCAGGAACAGCTTTGTGAAAAAATTACCGCTAGCTTGGGTGATTCGCTTTCAGCAAACGAACTAGCAAACTGCGTCAAAGCAGTAGAAATCGTCGAGCCATTAGTAGCAAAACAGTTTTGGCAAGCAGAAACCGCAAAGGGCGGCATCTACATAATCCTTGCGGGTAAAGTCAGACTAATGGATAGCTCTAATAACTTAATCACCACTTTAACAAGCGGGGCATCATTCGGTGAAATGACTCTGTTTCCAGAAGATGTCTTTCAACCTTACACCGCTAGAGCTTCTACAAACTTAAAGCTTTGCTATCTCAAGGATGAAACGTTGCAAGCTTTGATGGGCAAATATGCTAGTTTGAGCGATCGCCTATACCGCAAAGCAGAACTTTGGGACTTGCTACTGTTATGTTGCCGCGAGAATCAACTTCCTCGCAACACTTCAGTTGAGGAAATACTCCGAGCCTTATCTTATTTCTCGCGGCACAATCTGGATACTGGCACCCTGAGTGCAACATTATCCAAAGATTGCAAACTGTGGCTGCTGCACCGGGGAAAACTGCAACATTCATCCGGTCAGTCCTTGACACCTGCGAATATATGCGCTGTTGAAAAACAAGGTACTTGGCAGGCAATACAACCAACAATTTTGTACAGTCTAAGCAATGCTGATTGGCAAACAGCACTCCAGCACTGGTCTGAGTTGGCATTGGTTGATTCCGACTCAAAAGTTGTTGCCTCGGATGACCAACAGACGCCTCATAGCACGTCTTTCGCAGAAGAATTGAAGAATGGCAGTAATGTTATTCCATTTCCGCAGCCAGCTTTAGAGCCAAAACAAAAGCAAAAGAAGCGACGAGCCTACTTTCCCAGTCCCAACGTGAGCGTGGGGCATTGGTGGGGAAAGATCGCCAAGCGCTATCCGTTCTTTGCACAACAAAGCTCCTCTGACTGTGGTGCAGCAACTCTTGTGATGATAAGTCGCTATTGGGGCAAGCACTTGTCGGTAAATCGCCTGCGGGATTTAACTAACACGAGTCGGAGCGGGGCATCACTAAAAAGTCTAGCCGCAGCGGCAGAAACCATCGGTTTTTCTACTCGTCCAGTAAAAGCCAGCCTTGACAAATTGGCACAACAACCGTTACCTGCGATCGCTCACTGGGAAGGCAAACATTACATCGTCGTCTATGAAATTACCAAAAAGCAGGTAATTGTTGGCGACCCAGCGATCGGTCAACTCACTCTCACAAACAGAGAATTCAATGCAGGTTGGACTGGCTATGCATTGTTATTGCAACCCACAGCTCTACTCAAAGAAAGCCAGGAAGCAACTCAACCATTCTGGCAGTTTTTTGAGTTAATCAAACCCCACTGGCTAGTGCTGCTAGAAGTGTTCATGGCTAGTGTGTTTATTCAGGTGTTTGGACTGGTAACGCCACTATTCACCCAACTGCTGTTGGATCGAGTGATTGTCCAAGGCAGCATTCTGTCTTTAAACGCCGTCGGGTTAGGGTTGCTAATTTTTGGTTTGTTCCGCGTTGCCACGAACGGACTGCGGCAATATATGCTGGATCACACTGCGAACCGGATCGGAGTAGCGCTGATGGTGGGTTTTATTAAACATACCTTCCGACTGCCACTGGCGTTCTTCGAGTCACGTTTCGTTGGCGATATTATTTCTCGCGTCCAAGAAAATCAGAAAATTCAGCGCTTCCTCACCGGAGAAGCACTGTCAATCATTCTCGATTTGCTGACAGTGTTTATCTATGTGGGATTGATGTTTTGGTACAGCTGGCAGATGGCATTGCTGGTGCTGGTGATTGTGCCGCCATTTTTTCTACTGGCACTGTTTGCAACGCCTTTCTTGCGTCGCATCGCCAAAGAGATCTTTAATGCCGCAGCCAACGAGAACAGTTATCTGATTGAAGCCCTCACAGGGATTCGCTCTGTCCGCTCAATGGCAGTTGAGCAGACAGTGCGCTGGCATTGGGAGGAAAAGCTCCATCGTTTGATTAAAAAAAGCTTTAGTGGGCAGGTGATTGCTAACCGCCTGCAAATTTTCAGTTCCTCTATCGAATCGATTGCCACTACAGCATTGCTGTGGTTTGGGGCATGGCTTGTGATTCAAAACCAACTCACCATTGGACAATTAGTTGCTTTCAATATGTTGTTGGCCAACATCATTCATCCTTTCCAACGGCTGGCAGTGCTGTGGAATCAATTGCAGGAAGTGATTGTTTCTACTGAGCGGATTAATGATGTCCTAGAGGCAGAGCCAGAAGAAGACTTACAACGTCAACCCCGCCAGTACTTACCCAGACTTCAAGGAAGAATTCGCTTTGATAATGTCACTTTCCGCTATCACCCAGAAAGCGATATTAACGTGCTGGAAAATCTCAGTTTTGAAGTACTGCCAGAGCAAACTGTGGCGGTGGTGGGACGTAGCGGTTCTGGGAAAACCACCCTCTCCAAGTTGATTTTGGGTTTATATCCGCCGACAGGTGGCAATGTGTTGATCGACGGTCAAGATGTGGCAAGCATTTCCCTGAACTCGCTCCGTTCTCAAATTGGTGTTGTCGATCAAGATACATTTTTGTTTGGCGGTACGATTCGGGAAAACTTAAGCATCGCTCATTCAGAAGCTACTCTCGAGGAGATTATTGAGGCAGCGCGTCTGGCTGGAGCTGACGAATTTATTAAGCAATTGCCAATGGGTTATGAAACCCAAATCGGTGAAGGTGGCGGGATGTTATCTGGGGGACAACGCCAGAGGTTAGCGATCGCCCGTGCTTTGCTTGGGAATCCCCGCTTATTAATTTTTGATGAAGCCACTAGTCACCTCGACGCTGAATCCGAAAGTATCATTCAAAACAACCTCAACACCATTCTCAAAGGGCGGACAACCCTAATAATCGCCCATCGCCTTTCCACCGTGCGTAATGCTGACTTGATCCTGGTTTTAGATCGCGGTGTATTGATCGAAAGCGGTACTCACAACCAATTAATTACCAAAAAAGGTCATTACTACTATCTCAATCAGCAACAGTTGGCTCAAGCTTACTAAAAGTTGTGAGTTATGAGCCATGAACTATGAGTTTTTAAATTTTTCACTTCTAATTCCTAACTCTGTACAGACGTTCCGCTTCCTTGCGTTTCTACTTTGCTCTTCCTAACCCTCCTTACATAAAAACTATGCCAAACCCATCTCGTAATTCATCATCCCTGGTCAATGCGCCTGAGTCGGTTGAAGATTCTAGTGAGGTTAAACAGCGATCGCCAGCACAAACTCAAACCAGCGATTGGTTTTACGGCACCGAGGAACTGCTGGATGCTTTGCCTCGGCTTTGGACGCGTTCAATGCTATATTTGCTGGTAGGCTTTACAGTTCTCGGCTTACCTTGGGCGATGCTCTCTCAGGTGGATGAAACAGGCAGTGCCAAAGGACGTATTGAACCATTAGGCGCAACGCAAAGAATAGACTCTCCAGCGCCAGGAACCGTCATCAGTGTGAGAGTAAGAGAAGGCGAAACTATTAAAGCAGGGCAAACTCTGCTCGAACTGGAGTCTAATTTACTGCGAATGAATTTGCAGCAAGCGCAGGCAAAGCTTTCTGGCCAATTAAATCAGCAGGCGCAACTCGAACTGCTCAAAAATCAATTGCTGGTCACTATCCATACCCAGCAGCAACAAAACCAAGCGCAACAATCAGAAAAACTAACGCAAGTGCAGCAGGCGCAACAGAATCTTGATACTCTCAAGAGTGCTTACAACTTACAAAAACAGGAAAAAGTCGTTAAAGTCAATCAGGCGCGGCAAGCGGTTGATTCAAGCAAGGCAGCCTACGAGTTAGCACAAGTTCGTTTGGAGGGTGCCAAGGAAAAAATACCACGATATAAAAAAGTTTTTCAACAGGGTGCAATTCCACAAGAACGGTTTTTAGAAGTGGAACAGGCGGTCAAAGAAAACTACCAAAGCCTGGTGCAAGCAAAGTCGGAGAGAGATCAGGCTCAGTCGGGCTTGCAAGAACAACAAAACAGTTCTCAAATGGTTATTCATCAAGCAGAGGGGGATATTCAGCAAGCGCAACTCCGCTTGCAACAGCAGCAACGTAACAAAGATACCCTGATTCATACAGGCGATCTGGCTGTGCTTAAAACGACCGAACAGTTCAAAAACGTGGAATCACAAATTGCAGCGCTGCGATCAGAGATTGCTCAAATCAAAAGCCAGATCGCATCCTTAAATTTCCAGTTACAGCAACGAGTGGTGCGATCGCCTATTGATGGCATAATTTTTGCATTGCCTATCAGCAAACCTGGGTCTGTGCTACAACCCGGTCAGATGATTGCTCAAATTTCCCCCAAGGAATCTCCTTTTGTACTAAGAGCTGAGATGCCTAGTCAACAAAGTGGTTTCTTGAAGGTGGGAAGCAAAGTCAAAATCAAGTTTGATGCCTATCCCTTCCAAGATTATGGAATAATGCTTGGGCGCATCAGTCGGATTTCACCAGACTCGAAAGTTAAAGAAACTAACTCTGGCAAGATAGATACTTTTGAGTTGGATATTGCCCTACAGCAGCCTTATATCCAAAATGGCAACAAACGTATTCTAATAACGCCAGGTCAGACAGCCACTGCTGAGGTGATTATCCGGCAGCGTCGTGTGATCGACTTGATCTTAGATCCGTTTAAGAAGTTGCAAAAAGGCGGTTTAGAACTCTAGAAACGCGATATCCTTGCGTCTCTACAAAATCCAAAATCCAAAACTTGTACTGAGCGAAGTCGAAGTATCCAAAATCCAAAATTTCAAATCCAGTGATTGTGAGAAAAATTGCACTATGCCAAAATTTCTAAATGTATCCAAGGAAGACATCTTTTATCAAATCAAAATTTCCTGTCAACTTCCTACTTTAGTAGAAGCGATCGCCACTCGCCAAATTATTGCCGATACTGCCAAGGAAGCAGGCATAAAAGTCGAGCTAGAAGAACTTCAGCAGGCAGCAAATAATCTGCGGTTAGCCAATAAACTCCTCAAAGCTGAAGATACCTGGGCATGGCTGGAAAAACATCATCTTTCCATAGATGAGTTTGAAGCATGGGCATACACAAACCAGATATCTAACAAATTGGCGACACATTTATTTGGACAGCAAGTTGAACCATTCTTTTATAAACACGAACTCGATTATGCGGGAGCGGTAACCTATGAAGTCATTTTCGATGATGAAGATTTGGCTATGGAACTGTTTTGTGCATTGAAAGAAGGCGAAATTAGTTTTCAAGAAATTGCCCACCAATACATTGAAGAACCAGAAATCCGCCGCGCCAGGGGATATCGCGGCATACAACGCCGCAAAGATTTCCGACCAGAAATTGCAGCACTGGTCTTTGCCGCCACTCCACCACAAATCCTTAAGCCGATAATTACGCCAAAAGGAGTACATCTAATTTTGGTTGAGGAAATTATTGAAGCCAAATTAGACGAGCAGCTGCGTGTTAAGATTTTGGGAGATTTGTTTGCAGCTTGGTTAAACCAACAAATCGCGGAATTAGAAATCGTGACGGAGCTACTTAGCGATCCCACTTAAGTGGCACCTCCATAGGAGTTGTTAGAGGCATATACTGCCAACTGTTTGGTTTGGGCAGACACACTTGTTAATCTAAGCTCAGCAGCAAGCAATTCGTAAGAACGTAAGCGGTCATTAAATTCCCGGCAGACATCAAAGAAGATGATTTCGTTAACGTCATAACGCTCTTGCAACGCCAGCAACTTCTCTTTACACTGATTGGCAGTGCCTACTATGTTGAGCATAACAAAATTGTTGGCGTGCTGTTGTTGTAATTGGTATGCCCGAGCTTCAGTGTCCGCGCAAATGCCTGCCACGGCTATATTACATCGGGGGGTTAGGACTTTTTCTCCGTAGGGCTGGAAAGTTTCTCGATATTCTTTGAGGATACTGGGGTTATCAAGACATCCTCGATGAAAGAGCGAATGGCTGTAGGCAAGACCTTTGTGCGCAGCTACGTGCATGCTATTGAACCCGGTACCGAGAACCCAAACTTCCGGGTAGGTCGAGATAGCAGGTGTCGTCCGTACCTGTGAATTTCCGTGCAAGTAGTCTATCAGGTACTGTATTTTCTCTTTGTAAAGGTCGAGATCCAGTTCCCTAGTTCTGCCGTCAAGAAGCGCTTGAGTTGTCAATGGATCTGCCCCACCACGACCAATCCCTAAGTCAATGCGCTGGGGAAATAATAATTCGAGCAACTTAAAATTATCGGCTACCTTTAATGGACTATAGAAGGGGAGAAGAACTCCAGCCATTCCCACACGAATCCTCTTAGTTAGTCCCGCAAGAATAGGAATTAACAGTTCCGGACTGGCAAGACCATCACCATGATGCTCTGCTAGCCAATAGCGGGAATATCCAAAAGCTTCAATCCGGGGAGCAAGTCTAATTGTCGTAGTGATTGAATCGCAGAAATCCAGAACGCCAAGACTAAGTTTTTCGCTCATAAATTAAGTAACCTCATAGTAGTAGTCCGGATTGTTTTTGTCACAGACCTGGTAAATCAACTCCTACCACTCAGAAATCGTGATCATCTTCGCCTGGTCAGCATTGTACTGTAAGGTCGTGTTCAGAGAGAGCGGTTTTTTAATACCAGCTAGCAGATCGATCGCATCTCCTATCATTAAGGTTGCGATCATTGTATTGAGGTATGAAATCGACGACGATATAACTGTTGGAGAATTTTCATATTGCTGCTTTTCTATCTGTTGATTGTGCTGAATAAATTTTTCCATATGGCTCTTCTCAGTCAAGAGTGGACCTACTAAGCCATCATAAACTCTCACTCCTGAGAACGTACACGCTACATTTTGCTGTAGGCAATACTGTACGACCAATGTCTGAATGGTAATCGGTGGGGTATCAGCACAACACACAATAAAATCCGGCTTTTTTAAGCCCTCTAAAGCTTGGTATAAACTTTCCAGAGAATTAATTTTTTGTTTACGACTATGAATTTTTATTTCAGAGTCTCTCGCTAAAATGTAGTTACGCAGTGCTTCAACCTTCGGCGTATTGAGGTCAGCTTGGCTAAAACAAAACTGGCGATTAAAGTTTGTTATGTTCACAAGATCATCGTCAATCAATATAAAGTTTTTAACGCCAGCAGCTACTAAATGTTGAACTGCGATATTTCCGGTTCCACCGCAACCGATGATACATACTAACTGTTTTAAAAGCTTCTGTTGTGGAGTATTGGGGTTTTCAACGAAATCTGAGAAAAACTCCACCTGCTTCTCAAACCGCGTCTCCTTAAAGTCATTTTCATACAAAGGTCGTACTACACCCTTTGAATCCAGAAGTGAAATAAGTTTCTCCAGCCTATCTCCCGGCAGTAAAGTGGTTAATTTGTCAAGTTGTGTTCCTGCGACCATTTGCTTCAAAGCTTCCACTACCTGTTCAGGGATATTCGATAGTATGAAATGCCGCAGACCATTGCTCAGTATGGTTTTTTGTTCCTCAGATATGAATGATAAAGATGTACTATGTTTTAAAACAATTCCTGTTTGGAATTTATTCAATATATTCATATGGTTAGCAAATTTATATTTGACTCGTCGAATGGTGTGTAAATATCTTCAGAGTTAGGATCGAGGTAGGGATGTTTTAAGTCTATTCCTTGAAGCTCAAACTGTTGGAGTATATGTGTCATCCTAGCTTCTTTTGATTCATCACCCTTGAGCCTCGCTTCCATTAAGCCATTGGCAATAAGTTGGCAACGGATGCTACCAAAATCTTCTCTAGATTTAGGCATTTCTGCTAAAGCCAGTCCTGGTGCAAGTACCTTAGTAAACAAGGGAACCTGCGGCTGAAAGTGCGATTTGTTTTCTGCATAAACAGTCTGTAGAACTGTCCGAACTAATTCGTAGTTATCTACAGGAACTCGGAGAATTCCTGAATCATAGCGTCCAAAATGCGAAGGGTTGTCTAAAACATAGAAGCCGAACGGTACTTTAAATTTGTTCAGTTGCGACGTTAAACTTTCCATGACGGCAACTGCACCTTCAGGGCTGAAGTTGAAGAATATTATAACTTTAGAGTATTCTTTTTTGCTATTACCAATTACATCTCCAACTGCCAGATAGCATCGAAGTTGAAATAAATTATGGGGCATGGTGACTACAACCAAATCACCTACAGCTGCTGCTTGATCTACTAATTGGAGATGGCGGTTTGGCTGGATATGTATCCTCGTACCTATGCCTTGCTTTTCTACTAAGAGACTACCATCTGGTTCTTGTTTCAACACGCGATATCCCGACTCAAAGAAACCTTTCCCTTTATTGCTTTTATCTAGTCGTTCGCAAAATTCCCAATCTATTCCTGCAACAGTTTTATCCCCTAAGACAGAGAAATCAGCCATCACTGCTTCACTTGCTTCTCCTACAAGCGAACCGTTGTAGTAAATGTCATATATAAACTCTCGCAGCATTGAACTCAGGATCTTAGCCTGAGTTTCTTGAGGTAATTGTTGCAACTGGACTACTACCTCGGCTGGATGCTCTACTTTGTAATTAGGATGACTGACACAAAAGTCAGATTTAATTTGAACCTGAGTAGCAATGTCTTGAAGGGACTGTAGCAGTTGCATAAAAGTTACTCCTGAAGCTATTTAATAGAGGATGGCTCTAAATTAGTTAAATTAGTTATTTCTGATTCTGCCATCCCAAAAACAGCGCTAAATGATTGTTCTGGGCGACACAATAAGCTCTTAGCAACTTGAAGTATGCAAAGACCCCTATTATTAAAGTTTTTTTGCCACTGACTTATTTCTACAATTTCATACAGCAAGCCAAGACCAACAAACTGAATAACTCGCGCCATAAAGTTAGGATAGTAATCTAGAATGGGAAAACTGCTGAGATACGCCTGAGTAAGAGCTACAATTGAGGGTTGAAGTACCTCTAAAGGTATTGTTGCCATTTGCAGAGATTTTTGCAGTTCAATAAAAGGATGTACAATTAAACTGTTAAGCCATATTAGTAAATAGTTAGAAATCACTGTTCCTAGATCAAACGCTGGATCGCCCCAACTCCAGTTTTTCCAGTTAATCAACTTAATAATGCCTTGATTTGACTGTTCTGTTTGAGAAATTAGTTTTTTCCAATCCCTGGATATTAAAATGTTATTTAACTTGAGGGTATTATATGTTACGCAGCAGTGGTGCTGATTGAGAGTAAGCTCTGCTACTGCTGATGTAAAACTTTCATGGCGATGATAATTTTTGAAAAAAATAATGCTTTCGTGAGTAAAATGACTGAAATCTTTTGGCTCAATCCTGTTTAGGAGTTGAGCAGAATAATTAGGATTTTGATAGCCTAATTTACCAGGATCTGTTTTAGCAATGAATTCGTATAATTCCTGATGATTCAGGCTATCACGATGTAGCCTTGCTAAAGTAGTCCCCAATTGGGCACCAATGGCAGAGGGAAAAGCTTTCTCTTGCCTGTAAAAATTATCTAGCTTTATATATTCTAGTGAAATAGTTTTTATTTCTTCTGGGCAAATACAACTATTAAGCAAGTACTGATAGATATTTTTATAGTTTAGTATGGTTTCCATGAGTGTATCCTCTTTAGATCGAGTCTAAGCGAAAAGTGAGAGTAAAGATAAAAATTAGAAATCTTACTCCCACTTTAGATAAAAGCTCGATTGCGACTAACAAGCAGGTGAGCATTAGATACAATCTTTAGGTTCTGCTGCAAGTGTTGCCAATGACGACCACACTGCAAAGTACGCTGCCACCTACACAAACGACGCTACCACCACCTTGAATATTAGCAATATCCTCAGAACCGATTTCAGTTATAAAACTTTCCGGATCATTGAAAAACAATTCAGTGCCTGCGGGTTTTAAATCCTTAACAGTAATATCAGCCATTTGAGTTCTCCTTGAAATCAATATTTTTTAGTATTTGGACAAACGCTTGTGTTTGATTGCTCAATCTTTAGGTTCGGCTGCAAGTATTACCAATGATGATCACACTGCAAGCTACGCTGCCACCTGCACAAACGACGCTACCACCTTGAATATTAGCAATATCCTCAGAACCGATTTCAGTTATAAAACTTTCCGGATCGTTGAAAAACAATTCAGTTCCTGCGGGTTTTAAATCCTTAACAGTAATATCAGCCATTTGAGTTCTC
>JAESFI010000154.1_pt1 | contig 39789 bp, 28 predicted proteins | sample 9269361 | NCBI WGS metagenome assembly JAESFI01 (sample SAMN14504119, study PRJNA617095) | algae metagenome | isolation source: Brasilonema angustatum HA4187-MV1 and co-occurring heterotrophs from moss... | place: USA: Manoa Valley, Honolulu, Hawaii | collected 2009-07-20
GTGGGCATCTCTCGACAAATGTTTCCGGATTTGTAATTCTACATCCATTGCTCTGCTTACCTTCCAGAGTTTTCTATCCATGATTCTTTTATTCAGAATACCCGGAAAGTGACAGAAGAGGGATAATGAGAAAATACGGAATCACGAGATTTTCAACCCTGTTAAGCGTTCCTTGCTATATGTCCTAATAGAGTTGGCGACTGCTATAGATGAAAACTACATTGATGCTTACTATGAGCGAAGTATAGCCCGCTTTGCCCGCCAGAAATATGAGGATGCGATTAAAGATTGCGATCGCGTGATTAAGCGCGATCCTAACTATGCCCAAGCATACGAAAATAAAGGTAACGCTTTCTTGGCTTTGAAAAAGAAAGTAGAAGCAAAGCAGGCTTTTGAGCAAGCGGCTAAAATCTATTTTCAAAAACAGGAGAACACCAGCTTGCAACGAGTGCAGCAAATCATTGCTGGGATTGCCGTCGCAAAATAGAAATATGAATTAGGGGATTACGCAAAGCAAGGGACGCGACTAGCACGTATAGCCGTTACTAGGTAAATTAGGATATGAACTTATGAAAAAATACCCACATTACCAGACTTTTAAGCCTGTTAAAAGTTAAGAGTTCTTTGCTACATGTCCTAATAGAGTTGGCGACAGCTATAGATAGAGATTTTTTAATCAATGCAAGTTAGCATCCCAAATTGCAATGTAAATTTGGTCTTCTGAATTGCGTTCTATCGACCCTTTTAGTCCACCAACATTAAAAGAGTATTGATTCGTTTTCCGATTGTATACTTGTTGCAATCCTTGCTTAATATTACCAGAAGCACTACCCCCTAGCATTCCCTGTAGTGTGTTCTGCATCACCTCCGGTGCAACAGATTGGGCAAATGAGACTTCTGTTTGGCGTAGCGTTTTTGTTTGACGATCAAACAAATAACCAAGATCAAAGCGGTTTGGATCACGCTGGTAAAGGTAAGCACGAGTTCTCCCAAACGCACCTCTTGAAACCTTAGTTGGCTTTCCTAAAGCTGCTGTAACTGTATCTTCTGAAGAACCAACAGGAAATGCAGGAACATCACTACTACTGGTTTTTGGAATTGCAAGACTTTGTTTTTCCGGCTGTGGAGGTGGAGTGGAAGCCTCTGGAGTTGAGATCACATTAGGAGAAGTAGCTGGTTGTTCCGTTTTTTGTGGTGTAGATTGTTGTTGTGATTTTTGTGGTGTAGCTGGTTGTTCCGCTTTTTGTGGTGTAGATTGTTGTTGTGGTTTTTGCTGTTTAGCTGGTTGTTCCGCTTTTTGCGGTGTAAATTGTTGTTGTGGGATAGATTCTTGCGGTATGCTTTGTTGTGGTGGAGTAGAAGTAATTGGAGTTTGCAATTCTTCAGGGACTTGTTGTTCTGGTACAGGCTCAATTGTTGATAACTGTGATTTCGAGTCAGGAACAACTGAGGGTGAAGCAGATATATAAGCTTCTGGTTGTTGTTGCGATCGGCTGGGTGCAATCACAACTTGTTCTGGTGTAGTAACTCTCCTATGTCTACGTATCCTAGCTTGAGAAGTAGGAGTTGGGGACGGTGTCGCAGGGGTTGGATTTGTTTCGTTAGCTGCTGGAACCTCTGTAGAGGTGGGCGATGTTGCAACGGGAACTTCAGACGATTGACGATTTATATTGCCAATAGCTACTCCACCAATCAAACTACCTACAACCAAACTGCCTACAATCCAAGCAGGTTTTTGCCAGTTTGCTGGAGTGGAAGAAGTTGGAATCACAGCAGGTTTGCGAGTGGACGGTATTGCTGGTTGAGTATACTGTGATGAGTATGATCCACCAGAATTTGTAGTCCGTAGGGGTACTGTCGGTTGAGAGGCTGCTGTTGGTTCCACCGTAGGCACAGAAGTTGCAGATCTCAAAGCGTAAAGCATTTTGCTGGCAGTAGTGTAGCGATCGCCTGCAAGTGGCTTAATTGCCTGATTGAGTATCATCACCAAGTTTTGGGATACTTGAGGAGCTAGGTGGTGCCATGTTACTTGATCAGTTTGAGGATCTGTTTGTAGTTCACTTGGGTATTTACCAGTGAGCAAGTAAATTGCCGTCATACCTAAACTATAAATATCACTGGCGTAAACTGGGCGTCCAACAGCTTGCTCATTCGGCATATAGCCTGGTGTACCAATAATCAGTGATTGTACGGGATATCCTCCAGGACTCACCACTGAACGTATTGTTTCTTTGACAGCACCAAAATCAATTAAGACAGGTTTGCCATCCGAGGAGCGGATAATGATGTTGTCCGGTTTAATATCCCGATGAATAATCCCTTTACTGTGAACATAATCCAATACGGACAGCAAACTCAATAAGATTTGCCTAACAGTCGTTTCGCCCAGTGCCCCTTGTGACTTAACTACGTGTGCTAGAGTTTCACCTTGAATCCATTCTTGAACAAGGTAAAATTGCCCTGTTTCAGAAAAGTAGGCAAATAGTTTGGGAATTTGGTCACTACCTTCGCCCAGATACTCCAGGGTTGCAGCTTCTCGTTCAAATCGGTTTTGGATAACTTGATAAGTTTGCGGGTTGTTGATTACGGGTTTGAGTTGCTTAATGACACAGCGACGGCGAGAAGGCATATGAGTATCTTCCGCCAAAAAAGTTTCACCAAACCCACCGGCACCGAGTACCTGGAGAACTTGATAGCGATTGTTCAGCAGCTTAGTTGTCATGCTCCATTATCTCAGATCTCATTCGGATAGAATATAACGCAGCCCAACAGGACAGTGTACAGTTGCCTGAGGTCTTACGAGATAAAGGCAAGGATAATGGTTTACTAAATCCCTGGCAGGGACTTAAATCAACCAAGAAACTCTTACCTAAAATACTTCCCCTTTACAAATGTATACCAAATCCTAGACGATTACAGGAAGCGCATGTGTTCCACTTTGAGAACTGTGTTTTTGGGCAAAGCGACTTGGCATCAGTTTATTGTTCAAACCGCTGTATTTGTTTTCTCGTGTTGCCATATGGTTAATTTTGGACGATTTTTAAGCGATCAGCAACTTATGAAAAGATGATTGAGAAAAGCGACGAATTTACCTATTTTCGTTAAATTCGTCGGAGAAAGTTTGCCCCGACAGATTTAATTCACACGATGATCAATTTGTACAGCGCGTAAGTCTTATAATAGTGACTGTATGAATGTGCTGGGGAATCTGGTGTCCAGTTGGAGCAATTGATGCCATCAGTAGAGGATATTGAGAAGATCAAGACTAAGCTTGGGGTGACAAAGCTGACAGTTGTGGTTGACTTTGATCAGCTTAAAATTCAAATCCGTAAGGGTGGTAAAGTGACTTTTATCGATGCCTTGGAAAGTGCGATTCGCAGCTTTATTGAGGATGGAAATGACACTCAAAGTCCAGTTGGCGTTATTGAACTTGAACCGGAGACATTCGATTTACCTTCAGATGCCGATCGCGCCAAAGTCAGCGAAGCTATTCGTGGCTATATGAATCTACCCTCTGCCGAGATCACGTTGCTGCATAAAGACAGCGATTTTAAATATCCTCCTCAGCAGGGAGAAAGCATTGAGGAGAATTGGATCTTTTTGTTATCGCTGTCGGATCTCTGCTATAACTGGTTCTGGGCGATTGTTGACCGAAAGGGGATTAACAAGACCTATAATTATGGCTTTGGTTAAAAGCGCAGACTTCTTGCAAGTGCTGTGGCAGGTAAGTTATTGTGCATTAAAAATGCACAACAGTAGCGAACATTGTTTCTGGGCATCACGCACTTAGCCAATGTTTATCATGTTGTGGCAAACGATCACGAAACTGTCATATCTCAATTGGGTCACAATATTTTAGCCCACATTCCGCACCTGGTACTGTCACAATCGGTTATTTCGCAATTTTGAGAAAAATTTAGTTTTTTTTGATACTTTTTGTACTGAAATTTGTCTTCCTGTTCCCAGTTAAGCGTTAAGCGTTCCCTAAAAATCCATAATGTGACACTTGAGGGTGCGGAATGTAGGTTTTAGGCAATGGACTGTTATATAAATTTTTGCAAATTGCGACGCTATCGATTTTACTCTTAGCAGCCATAGGACTTACGCATGAAAACGAGAAATCAAGGGTTTAGGCAAGGGGTATAGGGGGGCAAGGGTGTAGGTGTTCAAACCCGTGATCCCCCAACAACACGCTTGTGCTAACTCCTGCACAGACGCTCTTGCAACAAGTCGGGAAACTCGCTTCTGAGCACTGGCTCCCCTTACCCCCTTACACCCTCCCATAACTCAGCATCTCGTTGCGTAAGTCCTGAGCCAATACGAGTTATGCAGACTTTCCCCGGCTTGCCTCTCTCTTAGCACGCGATGGATTTTTACCCCGGCAATTAGGTTGGGCGATCGCTTAGTCTTCTCCAATGGCATTATTTTGCTGGTGATGTTATTTCTAGCCATTAATCGTCAGTATAAATATGTTGCCAAACGCCTCAGTCTTGAGAATTTTGCACCTAGAAGTTCTCTTAGCAAACCGAAAACAGACATAATCAATCAACCAGCACTGGTGGTGGTTGGTCAACTCAATCAAGTCACAGTTTTCGCTCTCGATTATGTCCGTAGTATTACGGAACTTGTGATAGGTCATCTCTGGTATGATTGCCCAATTTTGAACTTTCAGAGTATTCCTTGAAATTTTTCAAGTGGCATTGCTGTCTCCGCGTCGATCCAGATATGTCATTTTCAAGTTGACAGACTACTAGGGCGTACTCGCTACGGCGCAGGTGTGGTCGAGCAACTCTTCCCCGCTTCCCCTGTCGCCATGCAGCAAGTTGGCTGTATCGGCTAAAAGGATAAACCCCTCGTTGCCATTCTCAAACTTTACCCCCACTATGACAAGCGTCATAGCGCTCATGTTGTTTTGCGCTTCATGCTCCTGCAAGAGAAGGAGAAACGGATTGACGTTTCTCAGATCCGTGGAGTAGATGCGTCGCGCCCGGTAGTTATGCCCGTTCAGCTTGACCGACAGCGCTGCCCAGTCCGTGCCGATGGTGCTTGAATGCAAAAGCAGCGCCGAGCGAGTTTTGGGCGAGATGCAGTCGATATGGATATGCAGCTGGTTCTGGCTGCGCCCGTAAGCCGAATTCACTGCCAGGGCTATCTCGTCGCGCCGCAGCTTGCGCCGCAGACGCTGTGATATAAGATCGCGTGCTTCCCAGGCATATCTCCAGTATTCGGGCACGTTTTTCAATAGTAGAGCCGGGCTCTCGATACCGGAAATGGCTGCGGTTGGGAGCAACAAATATTGCGCCACGCCTACCTTGTCTTTGAGAAGCGCGTAGCCGTTCTTGAGATCGACGCGGACACAAGGTGCGGGATTGCCGCTATGCTCCTGTTGGGGAACACAACGATCATGTACGATATGCCACAACGCATCGCTTTTAAGCCCTATCCCCGTGGAACTCGCACAGTCCGCAAGTAACCCCATAGATAGCGCTAGCGCGAGATTTCCTATCCAATGCTTAACCATTTTTGTTCTCTATTTTGGCTTATTCCCGATACCATTTTCGCTCTTGACCGCTTTTGTGCTTCGGTGGTTTAGCTTCTTCGCGCCCTCGCCCCGCACCATAGCTGTACTCAGCTTGGTGTCGGGATATAAGGCGGGGAATGACGAAAGCAACCGCAATCAAAGAAAATATAGAGTAAAAAAGAATACATTATTCTGAGAGTAGAAACGTCTTATGGCTGGTTTGGATCGGTGAGGGCAAGCCTGAATTATCTCCAATTTGGCGTCAGTATCTACTGCCTTTACCTTAATGATGTTTTCTCACTGGAGTTTAAATGCAGGTATTTTTAAAGCAGCAAGAAAGACTTGTTGGAGGAATTGGATCGAGAGGATGTTGAAGTACGATACCAGGCAGTCATCAGGGCGTTGTCATCACAAAATATAGATTCAACTCTCGATGTTTGAGTGTCAATTAAAGTAGTATTTAATACGATATATAGCAATCCTCAATCATTTATAAACAATCCCTGTTCCCTGTTAAGAGCCCTCATGAGACAATTTACAATCTCATTTAGGACTGCTATATTATCAATACCTTCGCCAATTTAGGAGCCTTGGGAATAGAGTTTAGCGAAGGTATTGCCTATAGGTTGGAATTTATTTTGGCACTCGTAGTTATGCTCTTATGGCTTCAGTCGTCTTGTAAGCTTTTGACTTAACCAAATCCTCCGCCTCCTGGCGTTTCAATCACAAAGACATCGCCTGGATGCATTTGAACCTCAGCTTTGCTAGGAAGGGGTTCGATTGTCCCATCACGGTGTTCTAGCCAATTGCGCCCGATCGCGCCAGGTTCGCCACCTTTTAACCCAAACGGTGGCTTTTCGCGATGACCTGATAAAATTGCAGCAGTCATCGCTTCACGGAATTTAATCCGACGAATGACTCCGTTTCCACCCCTGTGTTTTCCCTTTCCGCCACTATTAGGACGGATAACAAACTCTTCCACTAAAATCGGGAATCGCCACTCTAGCACCTCCGGATCGGTGAGGCGTGAGTTAGTCATGTGCGTCTGAACAGCATCAGTTCCGTTAAAGGTTGCCCCAGCACCAGAACCACCACAAATAGTTTCATAATACTGGTGTCGCTCATTGCCAAAGGTGAAATTGTTCATGGTGCCACAAGATGCTGCCATCATACCAAGCGCACCATACAGGGCATTTGCGATCGCTTGGGACGTTTCAACGTTACCTGCGACGACTGCGGCTGGATATTGCGGATTCAACAGACAGCCCTCTGGAATAATAATCTCTAAAGGTTTGAGGCATCCTGCATTCAGGGGAATGTCATCATCAACAAGTGTACGAAAAACATAAAGGACAACCGCTTTGCAAATAGCTATTGGGGCATTCAAATTTGTAGATTGCTGCCCAGAGGTGCCAGTAAAATCAATACGAGCAGTGCGTTCGCCTCGCTCAATCGTAATCTTGACTTTGATCTCACTTCCATCATCCATAGAATAAGTAAAGCTGCCATCTTTAAGCACATCAATCACGCGCCGCACTGATTCTTCAGCATTATCTTGGACATGCTGCATGTATGTTTGCACAGTTGCCAGTTCGTAATGCTCGATCATGCGGGAAAGTTCCTGCACGCCTCGCTCATTAGCGGCGATCTGTGCTTGGAGATCAGCTAAATTTTGAGCGGAATTGCGAACCGGACAGTTACCTGCGTTCAACAATTCTAGTAATTCTGCTTCTCGAAAACGTCCTTGCTCTACAAGCAAAACGTTATCAAGCAAGATGCCTTCTTGATTTATAGTGGTGCTGTGTGGTGGCATCGAACCCGGTGTAATTCCGCCGATGTCGGCATGGTGACCACGTGAGGCGACGTAGAACAAAGGAATTGCAGCCTGGGAGACAAAAACTGGAGTAATAACTGTGACATCTGGAAGATGCGTACCCCCGTTGTAGGGATTATTAGAAACATAGGCATCACCAGGTTTAATTGTATTGCCTTTGGCTTGGATTAAACTAGCCACGCTTTCGCTCATCGAACCAAGATGAACCGGGATATGCGGCGCATTGGCGACGAGTTGTCCGTGTTGATCAAAAATGGCGCACGAGAAATCGAGCCGTTCTTTAATGTTAACGGAGTAACTTGTGTTTTGCAGCGTGATGCCCATTTCCTCTGCGATCGCCCGCACTAAATTGTTGAAAATTTCTAACAGAACGGGGTCGGGGGTAGAAAAAGACTCTGAATGTAACTTACTTGAATTTTGTGCTAAGGTGAAGGATGGATTAGTAGTTTGATCCTTGATATTACCTTCATCCCTGCTCAAAATTAGGTGATTGCGTGCAGTTAATTCTGCACACCAACCAGGCTCAATCACGTTTGTTCCAGTGGGTTCGACGATCAAAGCGGCTCCTGTGATGCGATCGCCAGGTCTTAAATCCTCACGCTGATAAACGAGCGTGTCGTGCCAGTTACCTTTGGTGTAAATTTGTACTGTTGCGATTGCTTCAAGCGGTGTGCTTCTGCTAGATGTAAGCATCGGTTCTTCAAGGTCGATGGTCTGTCCAACCACTTCCACAGAAACCGCTTCCACCATCAGTACTTTATCAGGCATCGTGAAGCCGTAACGCTGGTAATAGGCTTGCAAAAACTGATCGCGCATGGAAACCACATTCCCAAAATCTACAACCAAAGCAGAATCCGTTCCTGCATAGCGTAGATGTACTTTAAGTAGAACGTGGATTTGAGACTCAGCGATCCCCTGTTGAATAATTTCAGTGCGACCTTGAGCACTGAGAGTGGCGAGCGTTTGTTTTAGCACAGGTAGTTCGGACTCGGTTAATTGAACTTCCACTGCCTTTTGTTTGAGAGTTCGCACATCCGCCAACCCAATGCCATAGGCAGATAACACCCCTGCATAGGGATGAATGAAAATTCGGGTCATGCCTAGCGCTTCTGCAATCAAACAAGCATGTTGTCCGCCAGCACCGCCGAAACAGCACAAGGTATATTCTGTGACATTATAGCCGCGTTGAATCGAGATTTTCTTAATTGCGTTCGCCATTTTGTTAATCGCGATCGCTAAAAATCCTTCTGCTACTTGTTCTGGCTTTTGTTGAAAACCAGTTTTTTCACTAATTTCTGCTGCCAATTCGGTAAACTTTTGCCGCACAATCTCAGTGTCTAGGGGCAAGTTACCTTCATTGCCAAATACAGACGGGAAGAAAGCGGCTTGAAGTTTGCCGATCATCACATTGCAATCAGTGACAGTTAACGAACCGCCTTGACGGTAACAAGCAGGACCAGGATATGCACCAGCCGATTCAGGACCTACTCGATAGCGAGATCCATCGAAGGAAAGAATCGACCCACCACCCGCCGCCACAGTATGAATCGACATCATTGGGGCACGCAGCCGCACTCCAGCAACTTCGCTTTCAAATGTGCGCTCGTATTCACCGTTGTAGTGAGAAACATCGGTGGATGTCCCGCCCATATCAAATCCGATGATTCGGTCAAAACCTGCCATTGCGCTCGTTTTCACAGCTCCAACGATTCCGCCAGCCGGACCTGATAGAATGCTGTCTTTTCCTTGAAATCGGTTAGCATCAATTAAACCGCCGTTGGATTGCATGAACATGAGTTGGGGCATCGCATCATTCAAGAGCGGACCTTGGAGTTCTGTGGCAACCTGATTTACATAGCGCCGCAAGATTGGAGATAGATAGGCATCAACCACAGTAGTATCGCCCCGGCTGACCAGCTTCATCAGTGGGCTGACTTCATGAGACACTGAGATTTGGGTAAAACCAATGTCACGGGCGATTGCGGCAACTTGTTGTTCGTGGTTGGGGTAACGGTAGCCGTGTAGAAACGCGATCGCACAAGCTCGAATGCCAGCGTTATATGCTGATTGTAGCGATTGCATGAGTTGAGGATTAATTTGAACGCTCAAAAGTTCTTCACCTTGAGCGCTATAACGTTCCTCAACTTCAATCACCCGTTCATAAAGTATTTCGGGCAAAACAATGTGACGCGCAAAGATGTTCGGACGATTTTGATAACCAATGCGTAACGCATCACGGAAGCCCTTTGTGATCAGTAAAAGAGTGCGATCGCCCTTACGCTCTAATAGTGCATTCGTCGCTACCGTAGTTCCCATTTTGACAACAGCAATTTGATCGGTTGGAATTGGCGCATCAGATGGAATTCCTAAGATATCTCGAATACCCTGAATTGCAGCATCTGTGTAACGTTGTGGATTTTCAGACAAAAGTTTGTGAACGATGACTCTACGATCTGGGCTTTGTGCCACTATATCGGTAAACGTACCGCCTCGATCAATCCAAAACTGCCAGCGTTCAGTAATAGGGTTATTCATGGAAAGATTATTCTGCATTGTCATTTCCTCTATTCGTTAAATACAGCCTACTAATAGAACTGAAAAAATCTCTACTTCAGATGTAGAAATAAGTCCTACATCTGTCGCTTTTACGGATTCATGTCAAAATTTGATCGGATTTTTAGAAGTGGTAGGAGATTTGAGATAGTTGCGTTGATTTCTCTGAATCGCCAATACCTTTCTCGGTTAATCGGATGCTGAAATAATTTAAGCGATTCAAATGCTAGCATTTTGCTAGCATAAAGGTAACGATCCGCTAGTAAACTAGCACTCTTCTAAGGAGACAGTATGGCAACAATTACGATTCGCAATATATCTGATGAATTAGTCGCTCGGATTAAACGCTTGGCAGGACAAAAGGGGATTTCGATGGAGCAAGAAGTCCGCGATTTATTGCAAAAACGCTATGGGCAACGTAATGAAGTGCTTGCTCGTATTCGTCAACGCGCGGAAGCGTTACCGATGGAACAAGAAAGTCGGGTGCAGTCTTGGAAATCAGAAGGACGACCTTGATGGTGATTGATACAATGGTTTTTGCCTATGCGCTCTTACACGTAGAGGACAAGTATGAGCAGGCGATCGCTGCTTTAGAAAGTGTAGATCGGATTGTGGTGCCTGATTCGTTGTTTGCCGAGCTGGGTAATGTCATTTGGCAATGGATACAATTTCGGGAACTACCGTTGCAAATAGGTTTAGATGCGCTGCAAGATGCTGAGGCATTGGTTGATATCATGATTTCTAGTTCTCAAATTCGGGATATTGCTCTAAAATTGGCAGTCGAGGCAAGTCATTCGTTCTACGATACGTTATTCGTGGCAGCAGCAATTCAATCTAATACTCAGGTGCTGACTTATGATCGGAAACTAGCGGCTAAGTTTGGTGAGCACGTTGAATTGCTGGAATAGGAATAAATATGTGCAAACCATCAAGTTATTCCTACATTGATCGTAAATGCGACCATTTCCATTTTTGTTGTTGAGGATTCCATTTCACAGTAACAATTTCTGATGGTGGTTCAATGCGATTGCCATTTTCATCAAATTTGATAGTTCCTGTTACTCCCTGCTCTGCGCTTTGCTGCCTTTTATAATATTGATCCATCTGTTCAATAAGAGAGTGGCTATTTAGTAACGGTTGATGGGCTTGATTGCGTGTGCGTTCTAAAACTCTTAGAATAATAAACACTGCATCAAACGCGGTTGCACTGCGCCATGTTAAATTTTCTTCTCTCCAAAGTTGAGCGCCAACGCGACAAAATTGCTGAGATATGATATTGGTACTATTACAGCCATTTTTATGACTGTTCCAATGCCAGGGAATACAGGCGATAATTTGATCTCGATTTGAATTGATTGAATTATCCTGATGGTGTTCATGCATCCAATGCAAAACATTCATTCGAGCAAGTAATTATTGATATAAATTAAAACTTCTGGATTACCCGTTTTATACTCTGACTGTTCTGTTTTCCAAGCTTTCAGAAAGCAATGTAATGATTGATAGTAAAGTCCTTGTTGAAAAAGTCCCGACCCCTGAGTCTGCGCCTGATATCGTGTTCGGTTAAAGACTTATCATTAAGACCGCAGAGGTGCAGAGGTGCAGAGGGCAGAGGGGAAGGGTTTTTAAGCTTAATGCATAGATTCGGGAATTATAACTAATTAGCCGAACTTGATATGAGCGATCGCGCCCTTAGAAGGGTCAAGAAAAATTTGCCTTCCAAAGCTCCCTTGAAAGTTATCGCTGTTTAATTGAGGAGCAGGATTTAACTTATAACTATTCTTTGGATTCAGTAATAAATTTAGAATTAAGACCCAGTTACCAGCGATCGCTTCTTGCTCAACTTGCATTAACTCTGCTATTTGAGAATAGATATAGCGAGACAATCGATCTCTAACGCTTTCAGCAGATAAACAAAGTTGAAGAGCAATGTATTTTCGAGAGTGTCCTAGTAAAGATTGACAAATAATCTCTTTATCGCACTCGCTAAGTTGTCCTCTACCTAAATCTGCTAGCTTTCTGAAAAAAAGCTCAATGTCAATTCCTAACTGTTCGATCACCTGTTGGCAATGTTTGCACATGTTAAGCCTCCAGCTTATCGCATGTTCATATTTTTTTTAGCAACGCCGCCTTTTTGCTCTCATTTCTGAAAATATCTGCGGTTGTAACGGTCTTGATATTGTGCAATATATTGTACATTCCACTGCTCTGTACTTGAGAGCAAGCTAGTTGGAAAATCTTTTGGTGAATACAGAGGTCGATACCACGGCTGTTTATCAAAATACTGTTGTAAGCCAGTAGTGTCAAAACGACGACCGTGACGTGCAAAAATGGAATTTCGCATAATATCAAGCTCAAAACCGCTTTTACCTTCTAAATCTGCATCTGTTACAGTTCTTTGAGAAAGCCAATAAGAATCATTTGGAGTTTGTTTTACCACTGGCTGTTGTGGAGACGGTTGAGAAGATTTTGTTAACACAAGACCAATAATTACAGATATACCGATTAACCCAGTTGCAATCGCACTTCCTATGACAATATTATTGTGACTATAATTGCGCTCTCTAGATAGTGTCGAGACAATAGTCTCAGGAGATGGTGTACGGACAGCGCTTTGAGTAGAAGGCGGTTGTGTCGGTAAAATTGTATTTGCTGTTCCTTGCAAAGCTTGCAACATTTCTCTAGCACTGGCAAACCTATCCCGTGGATGGTAAGCAATTGCTTTATCAATAACAGATGCGATCGTTGAGCTAATATTCAAAGCATAAGAGCGCCAAACAATTTCTCCAGTGTGTGGATCTGTTTCCAGTTCTTGCGGGTATCTCCCTGTTAGCAGATAAATAATAGTCATCCCTAAACTATACAAGTCACTAACATAAACTGGTTTACCGATTGCCTGCTCGCTAGGCATATATCCAAGAGTTCCAATGATAATTGAGCTAGCAAGACTCCCTTGAGAATTGATGAGTGTACCCATTGTTTCCCGTACAGCACCAAAATCAATCAGTACTGGTTTTTGATCTGATGAGCGCAAAATAATGTTATCTGGTTTGATATCACGGTGGACAATGCCCTTTGAGTGGATGTACTCCAGTACAGGTAATAAAGTTAGCAATAATTCCCGGACAGTATTTTCACCAAAGACTCCCTGCTGTCTGAGTTTAGTTGTCAGTGTATCGCCTTCAATATACTCTTGAACTAAGTAGAATAGCTCATCTGACTGAAAATAAGCGTATAAAGCCGGTATTTGGTCACTGCTTCCACCTAGCTGTTCTAATATCGCTGCTTCGCGTTGAAATCTCTGTTGTACTAGTTGATAAATCTGGGGGTTATTGTGAATCGGTTTGAGTTGCTTAATCACGCAGCGACGGCGAGAAGGCATATGTATATCTTCCGCCAAAAAAGTTTCACCAAATCCACCCGCACCTAGTACTTGGATAATTTGATAGCGATTGTTTAGCAGCTTGGTTGTCATGCTCCATTATCCCAGTTTTCACTCGGATAGAATATAACGCAGCCCAATAGGACATTGTACAGTTGCACTCAGGTTTTACTGCATAAAGGCAAGAATTGTGGTCTGTAAATCCCTGGCAGGGACTGAAATAAACTCTTACCTCAGATACTTGCCCTATTATAAATGTATACCAAATCTTAGACGACTGCACGGAGGAAATGTATCCCGCTTTCAGATCTGTATTTTTGGGCAAAGTGATTTGGCATCAGCTTATCGCTGAAACCGCTACAACTGAGTTCTAAAAGAGTTCGGTCTTCTTCAAAGATCAATATTATTCTTAATGGAGCAGGCATCTGTAATTACTTAATTGCTGCACTCTATAGCAATCCTAAATCATTCGTGAAAATGAATCGTACATAAAAATTTTGGGGAAATCAAAGATTTGATGGTGAGTTACAAGTTCAAATAATCTCTTAACCGCAGTAAAAGATTTACATAGATGATAAAACTCTCTGACAAAGTTTTTCGCGTGCAACCAAATATCTTCCACCGGATTTTGTGCGGGGTCATTTGGGGCAAACCGTTCCACAGTGCCGAAACGGGATCTGATTCAAGACTATTTTCCACTAGTTGCGGTCGAGCGGATCAAGTATTTATCATACCAAGCTAAATAACGTTCTAGGACATCACGTTGATAACTCGGTTTGCTGATCCCGTGGGACTGTCCGGGATAAACTACTAACTGGGTATCAATTCCGAGACTTTTCAGGGCTTGATACATCTGCTCAGAGTTGTGCAGTGGTACAGAACTATCCTTGTCACCTCCCAGAAATATTGTCGGTGTCACAATTCGGTCAGCGTGAAGAAATGGGAAAGAAATTCGCAGCCATGTATTAAGGTTCTTCCACGGTACGCCTAACTCTTGTTCTTCATCATAAATATACTCATCTGTACCGTAGGTCGCAAGAATATTTGATTCACTAGCCCCACTGACTGCGGCTTTGAAGCGAGTATCTTGAGCAATAGTATAGTTGGTCAACATTCCCCCATAACTCCACCCACCAATTCCTAAGCGCGATGGCGAAGCAATTCCGGTAGCGATCGCATAATCAGCACCGGCAATAATATCTTGAGCGTCTTTGTTTCCCCAGTCTGCATAAATCGCTTTAGAGAAAGCTTCACCTCTTCCTGAACTTCCACGTGGGTTAACACCGACAACGACATAACCTTTGGCCGCAAACAGTTGCCAATTAAACATAAACTGATTTGTGAACTGCCCTACAGATCCGCCGTGCAGCATCAGCAGTGTCGGGTATTTTTTCCCTGACTGAAAGTTAGGTGGCTTGACGAGAAAGCCGTGAATTTCTGTTCCATCTTTACTATGAAAGCTGATTTCATTTGTAGTTGCTAAATTTAGCTGAACTAGCAACTGATCATTTTGGCGCGACAATGAACGCAAATCTTTACCTTTGAAGGCGAAGACTTCATTTGGTTGTTGTGGCGTTGAAGAAAGTAAAGCGATTTTGTCATCGCCTCCTAAATCAAAGTTACTAATATTTCGCCTTCCTGCTAACAAGCGCTCAAATTTGCCACCAGCTACGGGTATCTTTGCAAGGTGAACGTTGCCATCGTCTTCAATTAAAAACAGTATTGATTTCCCATTTTTTGTAAAACGCGGTTTGACAACATTGCGATCAAGGCTTTTAGTCAGTAGACGCGGAGTGCCGCCAAGGGCAGGAATCACCGCTAGATGGTAAACTGCGTATTCAATGAGTTTGGGTGAACCTCCTTGAAGATAGGCAATTGACTTCCCATCTGGACTCCAAGCTGGACGGCTACCCCAATCAGGATCGCAGTCAGGTCCAGAAAAAGTGGTTAGCTGGCGGGCTTTTGCTCCAGGTTGGGCAGCGATGACATAAAGATCCCAATTATTGTTGCGCTCGCTATTTTCACCGCGTTTGCTCACAAAAGCAATATTTTTACTATCACTTGACCAAGCAGGTAAAGACTCATTAAATGAACCTGGGGTGAGAATCTCTGTTTTGCGAGTTGCTAAGTCCAATACATAAAGATGTTCTCGACTTTTGTCGATAAAACCGACACCATCTTCAAGGAAGTGAAACAGATCGATAACAATCGGTGGTGGGGTTTTGCCATTAAAGGGAGTTTCTGGAGCTGGTTGAGAGGCAATTACGGCTAGTCGTTTACTGTCACCAGACCAGACAAAATCGCTAACATCACCAGCAAAGTCCGATATTTTTTCGGCTTCACCACCTGCTAGGTTGAGCAACCAAATTTGCTGTTTTCCAGATTCACGGCTGGAGATGAAAGCTAGATACTTCCCATCTGGGCTGAACCGAGGGTTATATTCACTATCTTTACCGTTAGTTAAATGTAACGTTCGGGAAGCATCCCAAGAAGTCATGTAAATATGTTTATCTTGTGTATCATTTTTCAAATCCGTATTAGTTACTGTGTAAGCAATCCAGTCTCCAGTGGGAGAAAGTTGGGGATCGCTAATTTGGCGAAAGGCAAACTGATCCTCAAGCGTCAGCAGGCGTTTTTCTTGAGCTTGAGCCGGAATATTTATACCGAGTGTCATCATTAAAACAGCACTTATGAAAGCAATTTTTATTAGCTTTTTCATAACTAGAGGGTGTGGTCAAAAGTAGTTAGTGGATAAGCGATCGCATTTAAAGATCAGGAAGTATTCCCTTTCTAAAGAATATCCCTGTTCTGTGACTCTCCGAAAACATTTACCATTTTTGAATTCTAGAGCTTTTATTTGGTAAGGGATTGCGCGGAGCGCAGACGCCAAGGGCGTATCGCACAATTTTTTTCTAATAATAAAGACTACACCCATTTTTTTCTAATAGGATAGCTTGTATTGTTTGCCTGATAAGCCTTCCAGAGATTGCTCACCCGGAAAGTGACAGAAGAGGGCTATCTATCTTACGTTTTTTTTGTTGACCTACTTAACAGTTCAGGACAAAAGCAACTTCGACTGCTCAAAACTTTTCAAACACCCTCTTAGCTCGACTTTATCCAATTAAGCAGTGTAAACCTTAATTCTCTGGCAAAAGTTGTAGCTTTGTGGCAAAAACTTTTTCCTACATCACTAATTTTGCCAAGATAGAAAAAGTCAAAGTCTACATTCCATAAAGGTTTTAGCGTCAAGCCTCTGGCTTATCGCCTACGCTGAAACTTTTATGGAGTAATGCATTTGACTTTTTCTATATCGCCAACATCAGTGACAGTGGAAAAACCTTTTCCCTAAAATCTGGAATTGTTCCCAGATAGCAAAGTTACGTTCTCTGATTTGGATAAAGTCGAGAATTTTCGCTTATTCAGTCGCGTTTGGGCTCGTAATTAAGAACAACAATCCCGCAGTCAAATGATGTAGATTTTAATAATGTCAGATTTTGTTTGCTGTCAAGTTCTTTGAAAATTGTCATTCCGTTACCAATTGCAGTTGGATGTATAAATAAATGAAACTCGTCGATCAATCCTTGTTTGATTAGAGCCGATACAAAGGTCGCACCGCCATAAGCGATGATGTCTTTACCGTCTTGTTTTTTTAAGTTAGTGATTTCGTCAGCAAGGTTGCCTTTTGCTAAAACGGTATTGTCCCATTCTGACTTGTCAAGCGTGTTGGTAAAAACAACTTTGTGTGTGTCTGTAAATTTCTTACCAGCTGTAAATTCTGGATCATCCGGATTTGCAGCCACACTAGCCCAGTAAGGAATGAACCCTTCGGCAAGTTTTCGTCCAAGGATAATGCAGTCAACAGGTTCAGTTATATCTTTAACATATTGTTTTGATTTGTCATCCCAATTCCATACCATAAAGTCCATTTCGCCATTTAGCCCCGCAATATATCCGTCAACGGTCATTTGAACTTGAAGTTTTAATTTTCTCATTGTCGTGTTTTCCTTTGTCATAAAATTGTCTCAGTTTTAGTAATTTCAGCTTTAGGGAGATCCGTAAAAAAAAATCAAAGCGCCTGAGTCTTGAGCCTGCGGCACGGCTTCGCCCAAGCCGCGTGCGCAAAGCGCTCTGCAGAACGGACACGCTCTTGCAACGGCACTGCCCCTTGGGCAATCGCCAGCTTCAAAAACGATGGCTGAAACTCTTATTCTTTCGTCAACTTTCACTCATTTTTCGGCAAAGCCGAAAGTCGCTGACGGTTGAGTTCAAAAGAAATGCTTGCAGACATCTCCCAAGAATGATGGATCAAGCAGTCTTTTCACAGTTGACCATCCACGGAATGCCGAATTGGTCAACCAACATGCCAAACCGGAATGCCCAGAAGGTTTGCTCAAACGGCATCTTCACTTTTCCGTTTTCTGCCAAGGCATAAAAGACTCGCTCCGCTTTGACTGGGTCGTCAACGCTGATCTGCACGTAGAATCCTTGGGGTGTTTCAAAATATCCAGGCGGGCAGTCAGACCCCATCAAGAGGCGATCGCCCAAATCAAGGCAGGCATGCATAATTTTATCATGGCACTGAGCGGGCACATTCTCAGCTGAAGGCGCTTCAGAGTGGGGCAGCATCATAACGATTTTACCGCCGAGACATTGCTCATAGAACTTGAATGCTGCTTCACAATTGCCGTTGAACATGAGATAAGAATTGATTTTCATGATGTGCTCCTTGGATTGGCTCAGTTGCTTGGGCTATGGGTTAAGCGTGAATGCGGCTTGAGAGGTGTGTGGATCAAATGGAATCGAGAGGTGCTCGTGTAGGATCTGCCAGTTGCCTTGATTTTTGTGGCAGACAGCGGTGACACGCATCCACGTCTGCATTGCTGGATGGTCTTCTGTTCCTGTGAAGCGAAATAGCCAATGTGCAATTGCTAAGTCTTCACTGACAGTAATCTTGAGGTCTCGTGTTTCGATCTCAAAGGAGTTTGGGAAGCAAGGCAAACATTCTTCCCAGACTTGACGCCAAGCCACTTTCCCTTGGGTTTGGAACGGAGGTTTGACATCGAAGACGATGATCTCGGTGGCATAGCGGGACATGATTTGGTCAACATCCTTAGCACAGATGGCACGTTGTTGATCGGCGATCAATTGGCGAATCTGAACTTCATTGGATATTATTGTGCTTTCGGTTGTCATTGAAGTTTCTCCATTTGGTTTGAGGTTCAGTTTGGTTTGAAATTGAGCGCAAACCTTAATTCTCTGGTATGCCTGCAACTTCTATCACAGGGCGGATTTCGACAGTGCCGACCCGTGCTCCTGGAATCTGGGCAGCAATATTGATCGCCTCGTCAAGATCCTGGGCATTGATCAGGAAGAACCCACCCAATTGTTCGCGTGTTTCTGCAAACGGTCCGTCGGTCACCAGCGGTTTGCCGTTACGTACCCGGACACTGGTTGCAGTTGCTACAGAGTGGAGTGGGGCAGTCGCTAGATACTGTCCATTCGAGTTGAGTTGCTGTGCGAGCACAGCGGATTCTAAATAACAGTGCTCTCTCTCGGTTTCGCTCAGGGCATGTTCTTCCAGGTAAATCAGCAGCACATATTTCATTGGGTTGTCTCCGTGGTTTCCCTTTTTTCGTAAGTCGAACAGCAATTGCTCAAATCGACACCTCGTCAGAAAATTTTTTATCATTAGATACGTGGTTTACTTCCATTGTTTCTTTTGTGAGTAAGTCGAACGGCAATCTCCCAAATCGACACTTCGCCAAAAATTTTTATTGTTAGCTATGGTTCCAAATGCACTCATCAGATGTAACCCAAGTTATTGACTCTGTTTATCGCGCTGAGTGGGGTCGGATCATCGCCATCCTGATCCGTCTGGTTGGGGATTTCGATGTAGCTGAAGAAACGGCACAGGAAGCATTTACAGCCGCCTTTCATCAGTGGCAGTCCACGGGAGTTCCTGATCTGCCCCGTGCGTGGATTATCAAAACAGCCCGATACAAAGCCATTGATCGCCTCCGCCGCCGGACGCGGCTGACGGAAAAACTGGAATGGTATGCGGCATCCGGGTTAATCCCAGCTAGCGAGGAGCCAACCTACGACACCGACGAAATTCCAGATGATCGGCTACGGCTGATCTTCACTTGCTGCCACCCGGCGCTAGCGATGGAGGCTCAAGTCGCTTTGACACTGCGGATGCTAGGCGGACTTGAAACTGATGAGATTGCACGGGCGTTTCTCGTGCCCACGGCGACAATGGCACAGCGGCTTGTACGTGCCAAGCGTAAGATTCGTGACGCGGGTATTCCTTACAGAGTGCCGGATACAACTGATCTACCGATACGCTTGGAGGCGGTGCTGACGGTGATCTATCTCATTTTCAACGAAGGCTATGCGGCAACAACAGGTGAGACAATGGTCAGAGTTGACCTCTGTGCAGAAGCCATCCGGCTCGGTCGCCTTGTAAGGGCATTGATGACACCACAGCCGCCAGCAGAAGTGACTGCACTGGTGGCGCTTATGTTACTGCACGACTCACGACGCGATGCTCGCCTGGATGAGGCTGGTGATCTTGTTCTACTCGAAGATCAAGACCGTCGTCGCTGGAACTGGCGGCAAATCGCTGAAGCGCTACCGCTTGTTGAAGAAGCACTGCGCGGCGGAACTAGTCCTTTTGCCTTGCAAGCGGCGATCTCCGCATTACATTGTCAGGTGGTACGAGCGGAAGAAACCGACTGGGCACAGATCGTTCGGCTCTATGATGTGCTGGAACGTTTACAACCTTCGCCAATCGTGTCGCTAAATCGGGCGGTAGCGATCGCAATGGTAGACGGACATCAGGCGGCGCTTATACTGATCGATGGACTTACCACTGAACTCGATGGCTACCACCTGTTTCACGCCGCACGTGCCGATCTGCAGCGCCGCCTTGGAGACTCAGCGTCAGCCGCACAGAGCTACGCACGAGCGCTCGCGCTGGTCACCAACGACAGCGAACGCCGTTTCTTGGAGCGTCGGCTAAGCTCAGTTCAGCCTGCTAATTTTAGGTCAAGCGAGAGCAATCCTCCGGCAAGTTAGGTTGTATAACCGAGCGATCGCCTATAAAACTACTCAAGTACTTCCAGGTTTCGTACCGCGCCTTGATCCGCGCTAGTAGCTAGCATTGCATAAGCCTTGAGCGCTGCTGTCACCCGACGCTGCCGGGGCTGCGCGGGCTTCCAAGCATCTTTGCCCTTTGCTTCCATGGCAATACGACGGTTGGCTAATTCCTCCGTCGATAGATCCACATTGATACTGCGATTGGGGATGTCGATCAAGATCTGATCGCCGTCGCAAACCAGAGCAATGTTGCCGCCAGCCGCCGCCTCTGGAGAGGCATGACCAATCGAGAGGCCCGAAGTCCCGCCTGAGAAGCGTCCGTCGGTTAATAATGCACAAACCTTGCCCAGACCCTTGGATTTCAGGTAACTGGTCGGATAAAGCATTTCCTGCATGCCAGGTCCACCGCGTGGACCTTCATAGCGAATGATCACCACATCGCCCGCTTCCACTTCCGAATTGAGAATTCCTTTGACAGCAGCATCCTGACTTTCAAAAATACGTGCCCGACCTTCAAACACATGAATGCTTTCGTCTACGCCTGCTGTCTTAACAATACAACCGCGCTCAGCCAGGTTGCCGTATAGCACAGCCAGTCCGCCCTCGGAACTGTAAGCGTTTTCGACGCTGCGGATACAGCCGTTTTCCCGGTCCAGGTCGAGTGAGGGCCAACGGGTCGATTGACTGAAGGCTTGCTGAGTGGGAATACCCGCAGGACCAGCCTTGAAGAAGGTGTGGACGGCTTCGTCATCAGTTCGCATGATATCCCAGTGATCGAGTGCTTCTTTGAGCGTCTTGCTGTGAACCGTCGGCAAGTCCGTGTGGAGCAGTCCTGCACGGTCCAGCTCGCCGAGAATGCTGGGGATGCCGCCGGCACGGTGGACGTCCTCGATATGATACTTGGGTGTGTTAGGTGCTACCTTGCAGAATTGTGGAACCTGGCGCGAGAGGCGATCGATGTCAGTCAAGGTAAAGTTGACATCAGCTTCATGAGCTGCAGCCAGCAAGTGCAGAATGGTGTTGGTCGATCCGCCCATGGCGATGTCCAGCATCATGGCATTCTCAAACGCTTTGAAACTGGCGATAGAGCGTGGCAGTACCGATTCGTCGTCCTGCTCGTAGTAGCGGCGGGTAATGCTGACAATGGTTCGTGCGGCGTTGAGGAACAGATCCTTACGGTCGAAATGGGTTGCCAGGACGGTGCCATTGCCTGGTAAGGAGAGACCGATCGCCTCGGTGAGACAATTCATCGAGTTGGCGGTGAACATGCCAGAGCAGGAGCCACAGGTTGGGCACGCGGAACGCTCATATTCCTCGGCAACCTCGTCGCTGATACTGTCGTCCGCAGCAACCACCATGGCGTCCACCAAGTCCAGTTTATGCTCCGACAGCTTTGTCTTACCGGCTTCCATGGGACCGCCGGAGACGAATACTGCGGGAATGTTGAGACGTAGGGCTGCCATCAACATACCGGGGGTGATCTTGTCACAGTTGGAAATGCAGACCAGGGCATCGGCACAATGGGCGTTGACCATGTACTCGACCGAATCGGCGATGATCTCGCGTGAGGGCAGACTGTAAAGCATCCCGTCATGGCCCATAGCGATGCCATCATCCACTGCGATGGTGTTGAATTCCTTAGCTACACCACCAGCAGCTTCAATTTCACGGCACACCAATTGGCCCAGATCCTTCAGGTGAACGTGGCCGGGTACGAATTGGGTAAAAGAGTTGGCGACGGCAATGATTGGCTTCTCGAAATCTGCTGTGTGCATTCCGGTGGCGCGCCAGAGCGCGCGGGCACCGGCCATATTGCGTCCCTGGGTGGAGGTTTTGGATCGATAGGTCGGCATGGCGCATCCTATTCGTCTAGGGGTTTTTAATAGTCTAGACTTTATTGTGTTCCCCAAAGTAGTAGGTTGTGTCGCAAAAACTGCTCAGTGACAAACACTCTGTGTCGAAGGGCACTAAAAAAAGCCGAAACACTTGTATAGGACTTACGCATGGAAACGAAAAATCAAGGGTTTGGGCAAGGGGTATAGGGGTATAGGGGTGTAGGTGTTCAAACCCTTATACCCTCCCATAACTCAGGGTCTGGTTGCGTAAGTCCTGTTGTAGTTTAAGCAGTTTGCAAAGTTTGCAATTACTTGCGTAATTCGTGCCATTCATAGTGCTACAGCAGAAGGATTTTGTTGCCTCAAAAAGCTTTTCATACCTCAGATAGATTTATAGAACATATCTTTGTGAAACTGTTTTAGATTCGTTATATTTTATACAAATTCTCTTTTTGCACAACTTGTAATTGAAGACCAGGGTTTTTTTTGCGTCATAATTTGGTATGCCTTTTGTGTAAAGAAGGCAATTGAAACTGATAGCGAGCAATAGCAAAGATAATTAATATAGATATTCTTGCCCCGCCACCATGTCCACCGAACAGTTAACCAGAGAAAGCGATAATTTAGATTTAAAACAGCTCCTGAAAACGCTGGTAGCTGTTAAAAAAGGTGATTTTTCTGCCCGTATGCCAATAGACCAAACTGGTATGGCAGGAAAAATTGCCGATACGCTCAACGATATTATTGAACAAAATGAGCGGCTAACAACAGAACTACAAAGGATTAGTCATGTTGTTGGTAAAGAGGGCAAAATTAGTGAACGCGCCTCTTTAGGAAATGTTCGTGGTTCTTGGTCAGTGTGTGTTGATTCTGTCAACACCCTGGTGACAGATTTGGTTCAGCCGACAGAGGAAACGGCGCGTGTGATCCGGGCGGTGGCGAATGGTGACTTATCTCAAGCGATTGCACCAGAAATTGAAGGTAGACCCCTCAAGGGAGAATTTCTCCAAACTGCCCAAATGGTTAATACAATGGTGGATCAGTTGAATTCGTTTGCGAACGAGGTCACACGAGTTGCTAGAGAAGTTGGAACTGAAGGTAAGCTGGGAGTGAAAGCAGAAGTTCCTGGTGTAGCTGGAACTTGGAAGGACTTGACGGACAGTGTGAATTTAATGGCGGGAAACTTAACCGCACAAGTTCGTAATATCGCCGAAGTCACGACAGCGGTAGCAAACGGCAACCTCTCCAAAAAAATTACCGTTGATGTCAAAGGTGAAATTTTGGAGTTGAAAAATACTATCAACACGATGGTGGATCAACTCAATTCCTTTGCGTCGGAAGTGACGCGGGTTGCGAGGGAAGTGGGAACCGAAGGTAAACTCGGTGTGCAAGCAGAAGTACGCGGCGTTGCTGGGATTTGGAAAGACTTAACCGACAACGTGAATTTGATGGCGGGTTCTTTAACCGCGCAGGTACGAAACATTGCGGAAGTGACGACGGCGATCGCCAACGGTGATCTCTCGAAGAAAATTACTGTTGATGTTAGAGGTGAAATTCTAGAACTCAAGAACACCATCAATATTATGGTGGATCAACTCAGTTCCTTTGCCGGAGAAGTGACGCGGGTTGCAAGGGAAGTTGGTGCAGAAGGAAAACTGGGCGTACAAGCAGAAGTTCCAGGTGTGGCTGGAACTTGGAAAGATTTGACCGACAGCGTCAACTTCATGGCAGGTTCCTTGACAGCGCAGGTACGGAATATTGCTGAAGTGACTACGGCGGTTGCAACTGGTGATCTCTCGAAGAAAATCACTGTTGATGTCAAAGGCGAAATTTTAGAACTGAAAAATACGATCAACACAATGGTGGATCAACTCAGTTCCTTTGCCAGCGAGGTGACACGAGTTGCCAGGGAAGTGGGAACTGAAGGTAAGCTGGGTGTACTAGCGGATGTCAAAGGTGGTGCTGGTACATGGAAGGACTTGACCGACAGCGTGAATTTTATGGCGGGTTCCTTGACAGCGCAGGTACGGAATATTGCGGAAGTGACGACGGCGATCGCTAACGGTGACCTTTCTAAAAAAATCACTGTGGTGGTGAAAGGCGAAATTTTGGAGTTGAAAAACACTATTAATATTATGGTGGATCAACTCAACTCCTTTGCATCGGAAGTGACGCGGGTTGCAACAGAAGTGGGCAGTGAAGGTAAGCTGGGCGTGCAAGCAGATGTCAGAGGTGTTGCAGGCACTTGGAAAGATTTAACCGACAGTGTCAACTTCATGGCGAGTTCCTTGACAGGGCAGGTGCGAAACATCGCTGAAGTCACCACGGCGGTAGCAACTGGTGACCTCTCCAAGAAAATCACTGTGCAGGTCAAAGGTGAAATTCTGGAGTTAAAAAACACCGTGAACACGATGGTGGATCAACTCAATTCCTTTGCGTCGGAAGTGACGCGGGTTGCGCGAGAGGTGGGAACCGAAGGTAAGCTGGGCGTGCAAGCTGAAGTACGAGGCGTTGCTGGCACTTGGAAGGATTTGACTGATAGTGTGAATTCGATGGCAGGTTCTTTAACTGCACAGGTGCGGAACATTGCCGAAGTCACTACAGCAGTAGCAACTGGTGACCTCTCCAAGAAAATTACTGTTGACGTTAAAGGTGAAATTCTGGAATTAAAAAACACCATCAATACGATGGTGGATCAACTCAACTCCTTTGCATCGGAAGTGACGCGGGTTGCGCGGGAAGTGGGAACCGAAGGTAAGCTGGGTGTACAAGCTAATGTCAGAGGTGTAGGAGGCACTTGGAAAGATTTGACCGACAACTTCAACTTGATGGCAGGTAACTTGACGGCACAAGTGCGGAATATTGCCGAAGTCACGAAGGCGGTGGCAAATGGTGACCTCTCGAAAAAAATCACTGTTGATGTTAGAGGAGAAATTTTGGAGTTGAAAAATACTATCAACACGATGGTGGATCAGCTTTCGTCTTTCGCCTCAGAGGTGACGCGAGTTGCGAGGGAAGTCGGCACTGAAGGGAAATTGGGCGGTCAAGCGCACGTTGTTGGGGTGGCAGGTACCTGGAAAGATTTGACCGATAATGTCAACTCGATGGCGGGTAACTTGACCGCACAAGTGCGGGGTATAGCCAAAGTTGTGACGGCGGTTGCTAATGGTAACTTGAAACAGAAACTCACACTAGATGCCAAGGGAGAAATTGAAACTTTGGCAGAAACGATTAATGAGATGATTGGTACTCTAGCGACGTTTGCCAACCAAGTCACAACAGTCGCACGTGAGGTGGGGATTGAAGGTAAGTTGGGTGGACAAGCCAAAGTGCCGGGGGCTGCGGGAACTTGGAAAGATTTGACCGACAACGTGAATGAACTGGCTGCTACCCTCACCACTCAATTACGGGCGATCGCCGAAGTCGCAACTGCTGTCACCAAAGGCGACTTAACGCGCTCAATTTCTGTGGAGGCGCAAGGTGAAGTCGCCATGCTGAAAGACTACATCAACCAAATGATTGCTAACCTGCGGGAGACAACCCAGAAAAACACTGAACAAGACTGGTTGAAAACTAACTTAGCGAAGTTTACTCGCATGCTTCAAGGTCAGCGTGACCTTGAAACGGTGTCTAAACTGATTCTCTCGGAGTTAGCACCGCTGGTTGGGGCTTCGCAGGGTGTCTTTTTTATCATGGATATTACAGTAGACATTAAGTACTTAAAATTACTCAGCAGCTACGCTTACCGTGAACGCAAGCATCTTGCAAACCGCTTCCAGTTGGGTGAAGGTTTGGTCGGACAATGCGCTTTGGAAAAAGAACGCATTCTGCTGACAGAGGTACCGCACGACTATATCAAGATTAGTTCTGGCTTAGGTGAAGCGACTCCGCTGAATGTTGTTGTGTTACCTGTCCTGTTTGAAGGACAAGTCACCGCAGTGATTGAACTCGCCTCATTCCGACGCTTTAGTGAAATTCATCTGTCATTCTTTGACCAACTTACTGAAAGCATAGCGATTGTATTGAACACCATCGCTGCCAGTATGCGTACTGAAGAGTTACTCAAACAGTCCCAGTCTTTAGCACAGGAGTTACAAAGTCAGCAAAGCGAACTCAGGGAAACAAACAAGCGCCTAGAAGAACAAGCAAAATCGCTCCAAGCCTCCGAGGATTTACTGAAAAAACAGCAAGAAGAATTACAAGAGACGAACGCTGAACTAGAAGAAAGATCGGAATTATTAGCTTTGCAAAACAAGGAAGTTGAGCGCAAAAATAATGAAATTGAACAGACAAGCCGAGAATTAGAAGAGAAAGCAGAACAACTAGCACTCTCGTCAAAATATAAGTCTGAGTTTCTGGCGAACATGTCCCATGAACTACGGACACCGCTAAATAGCTTGTTGATTTTGGCGAAATTGCTCGCAGATAACGTGGACAAAAATCTCACAGCTAAACAAGTCGAGTATAGTCGTACGATCTACTCGTCAGGAAACGACCTTTTGACGCTGATCAATGACATTTTGGATTTGGCAAAAATTGAATCTGGAACAATGTCAATTGACATTGAGCAAATGCTGCTTGCAGAATTGCAAGAGAACATTGAGCGAACTTTTCGACAAATCGCGATTGATAAAGCGCTGAATTTCACCATACAATTCGCCCCCGAACTGCCAAGAAGTATCTACAGCGATACAAAGCGTTTACAACAAGTCTTGAAAAATCTCCTCGCCAATGCTTTTAAATTTACAGATCATGGAGAAGTCGGCTTGCAGGTGTTTGTGACAACACAAGGGTGGAGTCATGACCAGGAAAGTTTGAATCGCGCTCAAACTGTGATAGCATTTGCAGTCAGCGATACGGGCATTGGCATTGCTGTAGATAACCAAAAAATAATTTTCGAGGCGTTTCAACAAGCTGATGGCACCACTAGTCGCAGATATGGCGGTACGGGGTTAGGCTTATCGGTGAGTCGCGAAATCACCCGTCTTCTTGGTGGAGAAATTAAACTTCACAGTCGTGTTGGGGAAGGTAGTACTTTTACACTGTACTTACCCCAGGAAGGAGAACAAATCAATTCAAAATTAGAAGTCTCTCCCTCACTTCCTTTGCTTCCTTCTTCACTCCCTCCCTCCCAGCCTACGGCTCGCTTCGCTAACACTCCTTCACTCACTCCGTCATTCCCTCACTCCCTGACTCCCCTCACCGACGACAGAGGCAATATTGAAGAAGGTGAACGCATACTTCTTATAATTGAAGATGACATCAATTTTGCCCGTATCCTTTTAGACATGGCACGCCAACAAGAATTTAAAGTTATTGTTGGCCATAATGGTAGCGGGGGTTTAGCACTGGCACAACAATTTCAACCTTCAGCGATCATTTTGGATATCCGTCTACCAGGAATGGATGGTTGGACGGTACTGGATCGCCTCAAGCATGATCCAAGCACCCGTCATATTCCAGTACATATCATGACTGTTGAGGAAGGGCGACAGCGCGGGTTGCAACTAGGTGCCATTGCTTATATACAAAAGCCAGTCAGCACTGAGGTGTTGTCTCAAGCACTGAGCAATATTAAAGGTTTTGTTGAACGCCCAGTCAAGAATCTGCTGATTGTGGAAGACGACGATAATCAACGCCATAGTATTATGGAATTGATTGGTGACACAGATGTTGCAATCACTGGTGTGAAAACTGCTGGCCAGGCGCTAGAAGCGATAGAAAACCAGTATTATGATTGTGTCGTTCTCGATTTGGGTCTGCCTGACATGAGCGGGTTTGAACTGATCACAAGAATCAAACAGCATCCCAATGGTCAAGCACTACCAATTATTGTTTATACAGCAAGAGAATTGAGTCGGGCAGAAGACACTCAACTGAGGCGCTTGACAGAGACGATTATTATAAAAGATGTGCGATCGCCTGAACGTCTCCTTGATGAAACAGCATTATTCCTGCATCGAGTTCAAGCAAATTTGCCTGCGCCCAAGCGACAAATGTTAGAACAGTTGCATTCCAATGATCCTGTACTTGCGGGTAAAAAAGTTCTTATCGTAGATGACGATATGCGTAATATCTTTGCCCTCACGAGTATGCTAGAGCGTTATCAAATGCAGGTCTTATATGCCGAAAATGGTAGAGATGGCATTGAAGTTTTGCAAAACACACCAGACATTGATGTTGTTTTGATGGATATTATGATGCCACAAATAGATGGTTACGAAACAACGCGCCTAATTCGGCAGAACAATCAGTTTAAATCCCTGCCAATCATCGCACTCACAGCAAAGGCAATGCAAGGTGACAGAGAAAAGTGTATTGAAGCAGGCGCATCAGATTATGTTAGCAAACCTGTAGACATTGAACAGTTGCTTTCGCTGTTGCGTGTTTGGTTATATCGATAATTGACATCCCACAGCTACAGGTGATATCAAATCCGGTAGCATCTGAATGATTAAAAAACCGCAGAGGCGCAGAGGACGCAGAGGGAGAGGAAGGAGAAATAATTCCGATACAAACGGATTTGATATGAGACACCGCTGTAAGCGCTTCAGGCTTGCGGGGGCTTCGAGATCCCCGTGAAGCGCTATATTTATCAGGCAAAGGAAAATTCCAACGCCTGAATATCGGCTTTGTCACCGCTTACACCAGAAACTATGTCTCCTGTGGCCCCAAATCCACCGCTGCCCGTGATATCGCCAATCAAGTTATAGCCATCGCTAATGAAGTTACCTGCTACATCCGGGTTGACACCACCTGAACTGGCGAGGTTGGCGGCAATAATCGTGTTTCGCACTCTAGCTGTACCAGAAGTATTATTGAACACCCCACCACCATTTGCGGCTTGGTTGAGGGTGAGGGTACTGAACAGTAGTGTCAGATAAGTATTGTTATATATACCACCACCGTTATTTTCTGACGTGTTACCACTAAGGGTGGTATTGCTCACTGTTAGAGTGCTACCACTAAAGTTAGTGATACCGCCACCCTCAAAGCGTGCTCTGTTATTACTCAAGCTGCTGTTACTCACCGTCAGAGTGTTGCCGTTCCAGATGCCACCACCGCTGACTAATGCTTCGTTTGCCGTAACGGTAGTGTTGCTTACATTCACAGTACCACTGTTAAAGATACCACCGCCTATATTGCCTACTTTGTTGCCACTGAGAATGCTGTTACTCACTTCAACACTGCTGTTGGGATTGCTGGAGATACCACCGCCATCTCTTGCCGAATTGTTGCTGATGCTGCTGTTGCTCACACCAACTGTGCCACTACTATCAAAGATGCCGCCACCGTTTCCTCCCGAGTTACCACTGATACTGCTGCTGCTGACCTCAATGGTGCCGCTGAAGTTGGCGATACCGCCGCCATTGTTGGTTGCCGAGTTGTTGTCTATGGCGCTGTTGGTAACTGTTACAGTAGATTTTTTGGCTCTACCGTCGTTAAAGATACCGCCGCCGTCTTGGCTTGTCGAGTTCCCGGAAATGGTGCTGTTGCTCACCTCAAGAGTGCCGCCAATGTTAGAAATCCCACCACCACCACCACTCGGGCCGAAGATGCCGCTGCCGCTTACCGAATTGCCACTGAGATTGCTGTAGCTCACCTTAACAGTGCCAGTGTTATAGATGCCACCGCCACTGGGGGAGAATAACCCGCCTCCGCTTACCAAGTTATCGCTGATGCTGCTGTAGCTGACCTCAAGAGTGCCGCTGTTAGAGATACCGCCGCCATGAGGGAAGTAAGTGTTCTGAATTGCTGAGTTACCGCTGATGGTGCTGTTGCTCACATTCATAGTGCCGCCGTTAAAGATACCGCCACCATCGCTTGCTTTGTTAACACTGATGGTACTGTTGCTCACATTCATAGTGCCGCTGCTGTTATAGATGCCGCCACCAGCACCGCTGTCCCTGAAGCCCTGTACAGAGTTGCCATTCAAAGTGCTGTAGTTAACCGTCACAGTACCGCTTTCGTTATATATGCCACCGCCACTGGGATCGGGAGCACTGCTGCTTGCCAAGTTGCCACTTATGGTACTGTAGCTGACCTCAAGAGTACCGCCGCCGTTATAGATGCCGCCGCCACTGGTCTTGTTAAAGCTGTTTACCTTGTTATTGGTGATGGTGCTGTTGTTCAGCCTCAGAGTGCCGTCGTTATAGATGCCGCCGCCATTGGTGGCTGAGTTGCCACTCAGGTTGCTGTTGGTTACCGTTAGCGTACCGCCGAAATTAGCAATGCCGCCGCCGTTCTGTGCTGAGTTACCAGTCAGGCTACTATTGCTCACCGTCACCGTACCGAAGTTCTCAATGCCGCCAACAAAATATCCTGGGTTGTCGCTGATGGTGCTGTTGCTCACCTCTAGAGTACCGGTGTTCGATATGCCGCCTGTCAAGCCTAAATTTTTGCTGATGGTGCTGTTGCTCACATTCATAGTGCCGCCGTTTGAGATGCCGCCGGTGGTGCCACCATCAGCAGTGCTGTTGTTGCTGATGGTGCTGTTGCTCACATTCATAGTGCCGCCATTCGAGATACTAGTACCTTTATTTCCGACGATGGTGCTGTTAGTCATCCCAACAGTGCCGCCGGTGAAGTTATAAATGCCGCTTCCCGCAAAGCGTGCCAAGTTGTCGCTTATAGTACTGTTGTTTACCTCAACAGTGCCCGTGTTTGAAATACCGCCACCGACGACCTCGCCTAAACCGCCGTTAGCTATGGAGAATACCTGGTTGTCGCTTATAGTACTGTTGTTCACCGTCAGGATACCCGTGTTGTAAATGCCGCCGCCAGAGCCAATGGCAGACAGGTTATCAACCACGGTGTTATTGCGAACAATACTATTGTCTAAGGTGAGAGTGCCACTGTTCTTAATACCACCACCGTTGTCACCCGTCACACTGCCATTGGCAATAATCAACCCAGAGAAGTTGACTGTTGCTCCGGTTCCAATCTCAAACACCCGTGAAGCATTGTTGGCACTCACACTCAATAAGTCTGCACCTGTGAACGGATCAACTGGGGCATTGATGCTCAAGCTGTCGGTAATACTCAGTTGTCCCAGACTGAGGGTAATTGTCTGTGCAGAGCCAAATAGCGAAGAGTCAAACACAATTGAGTCTTTTCCACCGATCGCGTTTGCAAAGTTGATCGCTTCACGCAACGTCATCACCCCATCACTATCATCCACCACATCGGCAATGCTGTTGACTGTAAAGATGGAACTACCGCTTCCTTCGAAGTTTGCGCCACCGATAATGTCTTGTGGAGTACCAAAGTTGAAGTTAGATGTGGCGGATGGGTTGAATGTAGATTGGGAAGCTTGAAGATTGTCTAAGGCAGATTCAGATAAGAGATCCATAGATTTAAGTTCCTTTTTTTTCTTATATGTAGAGTATTTTCCACATTCTGTAGATTGAATTGTCGCATAGGATAATTATTTATCAACAATGATTTTTTAGTAATTTAGTTATGCCTTTATATCAAAATAAATGTGGTTTACACTACATCTTCTCAATCACTACAGTATTTTATGTAACATTCTTATTGACGACATTCCACTGGTTAACACTTTAAGGTAAGGTATTTTCAGGATGTCTTTCTTTTTATAAGTTGGAGATCTAAACGAAGCTGACAAAAGCAGATAAGACACATAGTGCGTAAATCAATCTCCAGCTGCTTTAAAACGAATCACCAGCTACGTCCACGATCAACCATACTCGGCAAAGCCCTTCTCCTGTGGACTGAGGCTAGAGATTTATTTTTTTGAATCTCTCTAAAACAAGAAATGCAAAAAACGCCCCCCTTTAAGGAGAACGCTTTTACTTATCTAAATCTTAGCTATTAACCCCAGCACATCATAAAAATAGCCCCCATGCAAATACTGTGTGCCGATTGTTATGTGGCGTCTACAACACTCAGTACTACTGAAAATGACTTATTCTTGAGATCACTCTACCTCAAGTTGCGCTGCCGTCATTGCATCAAAAGCAAAAGCTAAAACCAGAGGTATTGGACATTTTAATAAGTAAGTAGAAACGACGGCTACAACTGTCCCAAATACTGCTGACACCGACCAAAGTTTTTCCTGAGATGTCAGTCCCTTTTGAGTTTTTATCAATCTCAACGTATGGGTAGGAATTGGCTCAGGCATAACTGCACCTGGAGGAAATGCCCAATAGTTATTACACCGCTCTTCAAATAAATCTGTCCAGCCATTTTCTTGGCACCATTCTTCAATCCATTCATTACAATAATGTTTCATGTTTGGGCTGGGAAGTGGAATCAGCATAAGGTTTAGAAACTGAATCTAATTTTCTAGGGTTTTTGGCGAGAAGTTTACTAATGGGTATAAAACTAAAGATTATTCAAGAACTATTTGGCTTGGCTAAGAATCTAAAAATACCTGTAATTAGAACTAAATTTGATGCTATTCTTCATTCACAGGCTAACAGTATTTAGTTTCTTCTTGGATGAAATGAAAATAAACTTTACTTGAAACTTTGATTTTTAACAATTCTCAACATAATCGTGATTTGTTGGCTCTAAAAACAGATATTTACTCAATCTATATGTAAAGTTGTGTTACACAGCTTCAACGCATAAATACCCTAAAAATCAATATGTTTTAGTTAGAACTAAATGGAAAAAAAAAGATGTTAGGACTTACGCACTCGCGACGAAAAATAAGGCTTTGCGATTGCTTCCCTATGCCTAACGGCACGCGCAAGGGACGATCGCAATCATACAATAGCGTTATTTTTGCGTAAGTCCTGGATCTATTTCGAGACGCAAAGCGCTAGAAATGCAGCCTCCGCAAGTAATACCGTTTCACTTTAAGGTTGATACAAATAGGCAGCAGAGGAGCAGAGGAGCAGAGGAGCAGGGGAGAAAGAATTAGAGACTAATCATTTGTATCAAGGATTTCGTGAAATGGTATAAGACTCCTAGCTTTAGTTATGGGAACCCCTACACCCTTATACCCCTACACCCTTATACCCCTATGCCTTGCGGGCATTGACTGTGAGATTATTCAGAGCGTAGGGCTTTGACTGGATCGATTTGGCTTGCTCGCAGGGCGGGGGTCAAACTGGCTCCTACCCCCACTACGAGTGCTGAACCCAACGCTAGTGTGGCAATAGAACCGTCAAACTCATAGGGCAAGTTAAAAGTATTCGTGACTACAATTGTCAATCCATGTACCACCCCAAGACCGATAGTTCCTCCAATAAGACTTAAAAGCGTAGCCTCCAGAATAAATTGCAGCATGATTTCTTGCTGGGTTGCTCCTATTGCCCGTCTCAAACCAATTTCAGCGGTTCGTTCCGCCACTGAGGCAATCATGATATTCGCAATCCCAACACCGCCGACCAACAGCGCGATCACTCCTACTACTGCAAGTCCTTGGGACGCCATCTCAAGAGTTTTCTGCTGCTCTAGGATGTCTGATACATTGTTCCAAGACTTAAATTTTTGACTGGGGAATCGCTGCTTTAGCAGTTCCTCAGCTTGGTTGCTCAAGTTTTCCACATCTTGGAGTTTGTAAGGACGCATTTGGATGCTACCAATGTCGCGGCTACCAGTCAAAGCGTTATAAACAGACATTGGTACATAAAGTTGACCCGTTGGAGGTGCATTTTCATCCAGAGTTGTCGCCACTACCCCCACAACTACATAAGGTCTGTCCCCAGCGTAAATCATCTGACCCAGAGGTTTCTGCCCACCGAAAAGTTGTTCTGCCAACAGTTGATCCATAACGACCACTGGTCGGTAGCTGGCAAAATCTTCAGCGCTAAAGAATCGTCCTGAGACCAGTGCTTTTCCTGAAGTCAGCAAAAAACCTTGGGAAACAGGTGACATGGGTGGAGTTAATTCCTTATCCTGAAATATGGTTGGCATAGAACCCGCCCAATTAAAAGCACTGATTGCCCGCAAACCTGCTAGCCGTTGTCGTAAGAATTCCATGTCTTCCAACTTTAGTGGGGTGGTTCTACCACCAGAACCCCACTCTGGATAGACTGAAGCTTGAGGTGCGCCTCGTTTTTCTAGTTGTTGACCAATAACTGCCCGACTGATGTTACCCACTTGAAGCGTAGCACTAACAGCAGCCACACCCATAAACACTCCCAAAGCCGTTAGGGCAGAACGCAAAGGGTTTTTGCCTAAGGAGCGAAAGGTAATATTCAGTAAGTCTAGAGATGAAAGACTCATAACGGTAGATTTGCACAAATTTTAAATTCGGAATAAAAAATTAGGACAGTGAAACTTGGTAGTCAAGTTTCTAAACTCGTTTAAGCAAAAATTTTTTATTACCCCTGGTTTTTGTTTGTCCAAGTAATTTCCCATAATACCGCGTTGATTTCTTCTCAATGAAAAAAAGGCAGCAGCCCACACCAAACTGGTTACTGGACTGCTGCCTTTTCGTAATTAAGAATTACAAACTATGAACTACTTGACAGTTGCCTTACCGCCAGCATCTTCCAACTGCTTCTTAGCTTGTTCAGCAGCTTCCTTGGCGATCGCTTCCTTAACTGGCTTAGGCGCAGATTCTACCAAGTCTTTGGCTTCCTTGAGACCCAAGCCTGTCAATTCCCGTACAATCTTGAGTACAGCTATCTTCTTATCAGCTGGGACTGATTCCAGAATGACGTTAAACTCGGTCTGCTCTTCTACTGGTTCAGCTGCAGCAGGTGCAGCACCACCGGGAGCAGCCATAAAGGCTCCAACTGGTGCTGCAGCACTGACGCCAAAGGCTTCTTCAATTTGCTTCACTAACTCAGATGCTTCCAGCAAGCTCAAGGTTTTTAGTTTTTCCAAAATTTCATCAGTTGCAGTAGACATGGATATAACTCCTGTAATGTTGATAAATTATTTGTTAGTTGTTCTGCCTAGCACTAAAACTAACTAGGAAGCACTTTCTTCGGATTCGCCGCCTTTTTCCTGATCAGCGTCAGAAGCGCTTTCTGATTCGCCGCCTTTTTCCTGATCAGCGACAGCCTGCAAAGCACGAGCCAGCGAACCGGGAACCTCGTTGATACCCACAGCAATCTTGGTAGCCAAGGCGTTGATCGCTCCGGCAATTTGTGCCATGAGTTGTTCTTTGGATGGCAAATCTCCTAGAGCTTTGACATCAGGCTCTTGCAGCAGGCGACCTTCCATAACGCCGCCGCGAATTTCTGTTTTCTTGCTGGCTTTTTGGAAATCTTGGTAAGCCTTAATTGCTGCAGAGAAATCATCTTTAACCAGCAAAAAGGCAGAAGAGCCTTTGAGCAATTCTGACAACACTTGCCATTTTTCGTCGTCTTGAATGGCAATGCCCATCAGGGTGTTTTTAGTCACCTTACAAACAGTACCAGAGGGACGCAGGCGTCTCCGCAGGTCTGTGATTTCAGCAACTGTTAGTCCTTGGTAGTCAATCACCAGTGCTAGTTGAGACTGACTCAAAGTTTCTTTGAGTTCAGTAACTATAGCTTTTTTGTTTTCTAACGTTCTAGGCATCCATCTCACCTCCTTAACAAATCAGCTTTCAGGTATTGGCTGTTAGGTTTTTGCCAACTGCTGACCACCATGACAGTGATCGCTTAAAAACAATAAACCCCAGCTCTCGCAGCCGGGGTTTAGTGGTATTGACACCTTATACAGTGCGTCTATACCTTATCATCCTTATGCTATGGTACTCACGCTTATCATGCGTGGTACTGGTAGCAATTGGGGCGAAAACCTCGGCAGGACATTAAGCCAATGGCACCTGCTGTCTTGGGCTGTTGCCTATTTTATTTTGTTAGCAACCTTCAGTTGTTTGCCGTTTGTCATGTACTAATCGATGACATAACGATATTATGCTGCTTCTGTGAGTTTCAAATCGCGTAGGGCGTTAATATCTACGCTAATTGATGGCCCCATTGTGGCAGAGACATACACTGTGCGCCAGTAACGACCTTTAGCTCCTGAAGGACGGTTACGGTCGATTGTTTCTTGCAACGCCTTCAAGTTTACTAGTAAATCTTCTGGTGAGAACGAGACCTTACCAAACATAACATGGACAATGCCAGTCCGATCAGCCCGGAACTCTAATTTACCTGCTTTGAATTCTGCGATCGCACTGCCTAAGTCAAATGTTACTGTTCCACCTTTTGGTGACGGCATCAAACCACGCGGACCAAGTAACTTACCAAGCTTCGCGACCTGAGGCATAATATCAGGTGTGGCAATAAGCTTGTCAAAATCCATTCTACCTTTTTGAATTTCGTCAATTAGTTCTTCTGAACCAACGACATCAGCTCCCGCATTGGTTGCTTCTGTAACCTTTTCCCCTCTTGCAATCACTGCTACTCGCACTGTTTGTCCTGTGCCTTTGGGCAGTACGACAGTTGTTCGCAACTGTTGATCAGTATATTTCGGATCAATGCCTAGGCGGATATGCGCTTCTGCGGCTTCGGGAAACTTTGCCGTTGCTGTTTCTTTAAGAAGGGATAACGCCTCTATGGGTATATAATCCCTCTCTTCAACTTTTTCTATTAACGCCTGCATTCGGCGTGATAGTTTTTTTGCCATTTTTCTCTCTCCTGGGGTCAATTGCGAGGCTTTACCTCTCCCCCGAATAATTTTTCTTTTGTCCTAAGTCAATTGTCTAAAGCTAATGACTAATCTGTAACTGTTACGCCCATATTTTTTGCAGTGCCTTCGATGATGTTCATCGCTGCTTCTACATCATTAGCGTTAAGGTCAGGCAGTTTGGTTTGGGCAATTTGCCTCAATTGCTCTCTACTAATTGACCCAACTTTTCTTTTGTTAGGTTCGCTGGAGCCTTTGTCAATTTTAGCTGCCTTAGTAATGAGTACTGATGCAGGTGGAGTCTTGAGGACAAATGTAAAACTCCGGTCTTCAAACACCGAAATTTCTACAGGAATTACCGTTCCAACTTGGTCAGATGTCTTGGCGTTGTACTCCTTGCAGAACATCATGATATTAACGCCGTGTTGACCCAAAGCGGGACCCACTGGCGGTGCTGGGTTGGCTTTACCAGCATTTAGGGCCAATTTAATGACCGCTACGATTTTCTTCGCCATTCTTATTTAGCTCTGTTTTTGAACCTGATTAAATTCCAATTCTACTGGTGTATCCCGTCCAAAAATAGAAAGCAAGGCTTTTAGTTTACTCCGTTCTGGACTGACTTCAATCACCTCGCCTTCAAAGTCTTTAAACGGACCAGAAAGCACGACTATCTTATCACCTGTAGCCATGTCAATTTTGACCACTGGCTCCTGTTCGCTGGTCTGTTTGAAGATCCTTTCTACTTCTGTATGACTCAGGGGCATAGGTTTTACGTGACCCCGACCTTTGCCAGTGCCACGTTTTTGTTCTGCTCCCACGAAATTGATCACATGAGTAGTGTTTCTTACTACTTGCCAGCTGTCGTCATCCATCATCATCCTTACCAGCACATAGCCAGGGAAGACTTTCTCTTCTGTATGCTGGCGACTACCGTCTTTACGGATTTTTACTGCTGGTGTATGTGGGATTTCCACCTGGACGATTTTCTCAGCTAAATCGAAGGTCTGAATGCGCTGCTCTAAGTTTGTCTTGACACGCTTTTCACAGCCAGAGGCTACTTGCACTGCATACCAGCGGGCTTCGTGAGAAGCTTCTGACGCTGTATCTGCGGCTTCCTCTGACTGCAGCGTCGCATTGTAATCTCCGTCTGTTGCAAAACTCATCCGAACACCTGTTGTGCTGCCCAAGTAAATAATCTATCTACCAAAAATATCAAAGATGCGGAGAGAGTCACCATTAACAGTACAGCCGCTGATTCACTCACTAGCTGCTTGCGACTGGGCCAAACCACTTTTTCGAACTCTTCTTTTATTCCATTTACAAAGTTCGTTATGCCAGACCCATTGCTTGCCTCTGTTATTTCTGCTTCGTTTTTTTTAGTCACGTCGCTTCTCTCCCCTCATTCCTGATACAAACAACTGTTAAGCGTTAATTTTCACCTTTTGTTAAGATTTAGCATTCAAACTTAACTTATCCGACAAACCAATAAGCTGTATGCACAAAAATTACACCCAAAATTTTCAATCATACTGCTATCTTAGCAGATGTTGCATAATTTTCGGGCATTTTTTTAGTGACAGCGCGCCCTGGAGGACTTGAACCCCCGACATCAGGTTTTGGAGACCTGCGTTCTACCAACTGAACTAAGAGCGCACAGGCTGGCTTTTACTCAGTTATTGCACTTAATATAACCCATTTTAACACAAGTTGGCAATTTTTTTCTTTGGCTTTGATTTAGGGAACAAATGAGCGGCGGGAGCCGCCTTTTGTTAAACCCTTCTCCCACATCTTGCTCTGTAGAACTATAAAGCGCGGTCAAAACGCTGCTTTATTCGGGTAGCTTTACCAACACGATTACGTAGATAATAAAGTTTAGCACGCCTTACCTTACCACGACGCAATATTTTGATGTTGTCTATGCGAGGAGAATGCACGAGGAACACTCGTTCAACTCCCACACCTTGGAAAACACGACGAACAGTAATCGTTTGATTAATACCGCCATTGCGCTTACCAATCACGACTCCTTCATAGGGTTGTATGCGGTATTTGTCGCCTTCCTTAATTTTGACTCCGACTTTGACAGTGTCGCCCACAAATATTTCGGGCAAATTAGATTTTAGTTGTTCCGCTTCAATAGAGCGGATGATCTCTTGAGTATTCATAGTCCCGGAAAAAACCCACAATCAACAATCATAAATCCATAACTACCTTATAGTCTAGTCATTTGAAATAGAGAATTTTTTAACCACAACGTCATTAAGAACACAAATGCATTACATATGGCTGTGCTAAAAAGTGTTAAATGTATTAAATTTAGCGTCGATCTTATGATCGACTACTGCTTGAAGTTACTACAACGATTGATTGTAAAGGCTTAAACAATATCCAGTAATGGATAACCATAGCTTTGGGCTAAATTATCAGTAGCGACTGTCTATAGTAACTTGACTAGAGTCAAGTTACTATAACAACAGGCAGGGGAATTGCTTGGATGAGTCATGCATTTGTGCGCTTAGTTTCCAGAGGTGGAGTAAACCACAACCACCAGTAACCCAAACTCTAGGGGCTGCAATTGCGAAAGCGGGTGGTTTGTCACCAACGCGATACGCGTTTGCGTTTGCGTTTGCGTTTGCGAAGCACTCCCAAAGGGAGCTCGCGCTCCCTATGCCTGCGGCACGGCTACGCCTATCGGGGCTAGCGTCAAGCCTCCGGCTTATCGCAAAATTTTGCCACGCGGTTTGATTAAATTTTTCAAGTTAGGAGGGGCTATAAGCCCTACGGGCACGCTACGCGTAAGCCTGCAGCATGCTCTGCGCTTACGTGAACAACAAGATTCCCGATAACTTCTGCGAAGTCGGGAATCTGAACATGCGCGATTTTCAGTTCCACAGTCTATCCCTCTTCTGTCACTTTCCGGGTATTCTGAATAAAAGAATCATGGATAGAAAACTCTGGAAGGTAAGCAGAGCAATGGATGTAGAATTACAAATCCGGAAACATTTGTCGAGAGATGCCCACC
>JAESFI010000155.1_pt1 | contig 38895 bp, 32 predicted proteins | sample 9269361 | NCBI WGS metagenome assembly JAESFI01 (sample SAMN14504119, study PRJNA617095) | algae metagenome | isolation source: Brasilonema angustatum HA4187-MV1 and co-occurring heterotrophs from moss... | place: USA: Manoa Valley, Honolulu, Hawaii | collected 2009-07-20
CAAGCCGGGCCCCATCGTCATGCTTCAGGGCTGGCTCGAGTTCCAAGCCATGAAGCGCGGCGCCAATCTGTTGATGCGCCAGTCGCAGATGGGCCAAACCGATGTGTGAATCGGATAGCCCGCAAGGAGAGAGGGGCACCGTCGTTGCGGTGAAAAAGAAAGGGCGGGAGACATGCCGAAGATCAACAGGGACGGCGTCGGGATCTATTACGAAGTTCACGGCGACGGTCCGCCGCTGTTGCTCACGCACGGCTATTCCTCGACCTCCGCGATGTGGCATGGCCAGGTCGACGCGCTTTCCAGGGACCACAAGCTGATCCTGTGGGACATGCGCGGCCACGGCCAGTCTGACTATCCTGACGATCCCAAGGCCTACAGCGAAGAACTCACCGTCGGCGACATCGCGGCGATCCTGGATGCGGTCGGGGCTGGGCGCGCCGTCATCGGCGGGCTCTCGCTCGGCGGCTACATGTCGCTCGCCTTCTATCGCGCGCATCCCGAACGCGCCCGCGCGCTGCTGATCATCGACACCGGCCCGGGCTTCAAGAAGGACGACGCGCGCGAGGCCTGGAATGCGCGTGCGCTCGGCACCGCCGACAAGCTCGACCGCGAAGGTCTCGCCATGCTGAAATCGGCAACGCGCGAGCGCGCCACCGCCAGCCATCGCAACGCCAAGGGGCTGGCGCTGGCCGCGCGGGGCATGCTGACCCAGCGCGATGCGCGCGTGATCGAGCTATTGCCCGACATCAAGGTGCCCAGCCTGATCGTGGTCGGCGCCGACGACACGCCGTTCCTCGCCGCGTCCGACTACATGGCGGCAAAGATCCCCGGCGCACAAAAGGTCGTGATCCCCGCGGCCGGACACGCCGTCAACATCGACCAGCCCAAGGCTTTTGTTGACGCGGTGGTGCCTTTCCTGAAGAACTTGCCGGCATAATAGGATCGGACAGGAACACAGGCCATGAAGCGGGCGATGTTGGCTGCGGGTGCGGTGTTGCTATCGGTTTCTGCGCAAGCCGAGCCGTTCAGCGGGATGCCGCCGCGCCAGCCTTTCGTCACGACCTTGTCGAACAACACCCCGCTCGCTTTCGGCATGGACGCCGGGCAGACCGCGCGCGCCCTCGGGCAGCCGCTGCAATATGTGCGGGGACGTCCCGGCAACGAGATCTATCTCGCGCTTCGCAACCTCGGCGGCAGCGGACTGATCCCCTCCCGCCACCGCCTGTTCCTGCAATTCCGCCACGGCCGGCTGGCGGGATGGAAGGAAGACTACGGCGAGAACTGGATGTGGGAGTGAGGTGCTTCTCCTCATGGTGAGGAGCGGCGAAGCCGCGTCTCGAACCATGCAGGCCCCCGCTGCTGCTCCTCGGCCTTCATCCTTCGAGACGCGCTGACGCGCTCCTCAGGATGAGGGGAGAGAGCTGAAATTTCGGAACGACAACCAAGAAGGACAACCCGCGTGGGACAAGACATCAAACTGACGGCTTCCGACAATTTCCAGCTCGGCGCCTATCGCGCTGATCCCGCGGGCAGCCCGAAGGGCGCGGTGGTGGTCATCCAGGAGATCTTTGGGGTCAATCACCACATCCGCTCGGTCTGCGACCGCCTCGCCAGGGAAGGCTATGTCGCGATCGCGCCGTCGATCTTCGACCGCACCACGCCGAACTTCCAGTCGGGCTACACGCCCGACGAGATCGCCGAAGCCCGCAAATTCGTCGCCAGTCCCGATTGGGAGGCGATGCTGCGCGACACCCAGGCCGCAATCGATGCGGTGAAAAGCGTCGGCCCGGTCGGCATCATCGGCTTCTGCCTCGGTGGCAGCATCGCCTTCGTCGCGGCGACGCGATTGAACGGCCTGAAGGCTGCGGTCGGCTATTACGGTGGCGCCGTCGTGCGCTTCGCCGACGAGAAGCCGAAAGTGCCGACGCAGCTTCACTTCGGCGAGAAGGACCAGGGCATTCCCCTGACCGACGTCGAGACCGTCAAGGCGAAGCGGCCTGATGTCGAGGTCTTCATCTATCCCGGCGCCCAGCACGGCTTTCATTGCGACGAGCGGCCGAGCTACGACAAGGCGAGCTCGGATATCGCCTGGCCGCGCAGCCTGGAGTTCTTCGCGAAGCATTTGAGATAAGGCCCGACTCTCTCCTCCGTCATTCCGGGGCGACGCGTCAGCGTCGAACCCGGAATCCATATCTCCACCGTCACTGACGCACGATGGATTCCGGGCCCGCGCTACGCGCGTCCCGGAATGACGAGGAGAGAGTGTCTTAAAACCAGCGCTCGCCGACGAACACGGTGTCGCCGGGCGCAAGCGGCGTGCCGAGCGGAACGACGGCGCGCATGGAGCCGCCGGCTTCGGTGTGCGTGACTGTGACGACGTCGCGCTTGGCGCGGGGCGAGAAGCCGCCGGCGATGGCGACCGCGCTCTCGACGGTCATGTTCGGCACGTAGGGATATTGGCCGGGCGCGGAGACTTCGCCGAGAATGAAGAACGGACGATAGGTGTCGATCTCGACGGCGACCGACGGCTCGCGGATGTAGCCGTTGCGCAGGCGCCCGGCGATTTCGCCGGCAAGGCCCGCGGTGGTGCGGCCGCGTGCCGGCACCGCGCCGATCAGCGGCATGGTGATGGAGCCGCCGGCGTCGATGGCGTAGCTGTTGGTGAGACCTTCCTGGCCGTAGACCACGACGCGCAGCTTGTCGCCGGCGTCGAGATGGTAGGAGGCGTCGTAGCGCGCGGGTGCGACCATCGGCGCGGGGTAACCGACCGGCATCGGCGCGGGCGATGCGGCAAAGGAATTGCTGAGCGCGGCGATGGCGCCGCCGCCGTTGTTGGCAACGACGACCGGCGGCGCGGCGTAGGGCTGGCCGTAGGCCATGGCGTCGAGATCGGGGCGCGGCTGCACGTAGGCGACGGGGCCGGCGGTCTGCATGCAGCCGCCAAGGGGCAGCGCGGCGGACGCGGCCAATGATGCTGCCAAGATCGACCATCGAAACGCGCGTGCAACCGGCACCGGACCTGTCCCTCGAAACGAGATGGCTCCAGTGATGCACCGGTTATGGTTAATAAAGCGTTGAGTGGGACTTAGTGTAACTTAGCCCTGACTATGTGGCGCTGTCATTCCGGGGCGTCGCGATAGCGACGAACCCGGAATCCAGATGTTGTGGCGCGAGATTCGCGCTGACGCGCGCCCCGGAATGACGGCCCAATACGACTACGCGCTCACGCCGACGCCGATCGGGCAGGACACGCCGGTGCCCCCTAAGCCGCAATAGCCGGCGGGATTCTTTGCCAGATATTGCTGATGATAGTCCTCGGCGAAATAGAACGCGCCGGCGGGTGCGATCTCGGTGGTGATGGCACCGAGGCCCTTTGCGGCAAGCGCCTTCTGATAGAGCGCCCTGGACTCGTCGGCGGCTTTCTTCTGCGCATCCGAGTAAGTGTAGATCGCGCTTCGGTACTGCGTGCCGACGTCGTTGCCCTGGCGCATGCCCTGCGTCGGGTTGTGGTTCTCCCAGAACGTCTTGAGCAGACGCTCGTAGGAGATCTTCTTCGGGTCGTACACGACCAGCACCACTTCGGTGTGGGCGGTGCGGCCCGAGCAGACTTCTTCATAGGTCGGGTTCGGCGTGTGGCCGCCCGCATAGCCGACGGCAGTCGTGACGATGCCGTCGCCGAGTTCCCAGAACTTGCGTTCGGCGCCCCAGAAGCAGCCGAGTCCGAACACCGCCTGCTCGAGGCCGTCGGCATAAGGCGGCTGCAGCTTGCTGCCGTTGACGAAATGGATGGTCGCGGTCGGGATGGCTTGCGCACGGCCGGGCAGCGCCTCAGTTGCGCTCGGCAATGCGGTGGTCTTGCGCATGAACAACATGATGTGTCTCCGCAACGCGCTGACGTCGCCTGGGCCAGATGCCCAGGCGGCGTGCTCGCGATCAGGTGGGAATATAGGGATCTACGTCAGCGAGGGCAGCCTTGTTACGCCGCACTGTTACGCCGCACGCCTCGCAGCGCTCAGTCTCGCGAGTAGCCGATCAGGGGTTTCCGCGGCCGGAACAGGATCATCAGCAGGATGCCCAAAATGCCGAGGACGGCGAACACCGGCTGGTCCAGCACGAGGCGGATCACCGAGGTCCAGAGCCAGGGCGCCTTGGCCTCGACCCAGGTCCGGAACGCGGTCTGGCTGGCCTGGTTGATATCGTTCCAGAACTGGCCAAACCGGGTGAATTTGAGGGTCTGGTCGGCGACCCAGCGGGCGCCGTCATAGACCATGAAGATGAACCCGCCGGCCAGCAGCAACAGCCCAATCAATCGGAAAAAGCCGCGGATCATGCCCCACCTACTCGGGTCGTCCGATCGGACGACGTCAGAAAACGCCGCCAGCCAATAGCCGCAAGGCGACAGAAATTCAACCTCTTCAGGGCGTTACGGCACCCGTCCAGCCCGCCAAAGGCCGGTTTTCCAGCCCGGAAAGCGTTGACGGTGCCGCAGACCCTCTCTATAAGGGCGCCAACTGGCGGCGGGCGCAATCCTGCCGCCGCTGTTCTTTGAGCAGTTGCAGGCCGTTTCAGGCCTCATGTTCCGGGGACAGCCTAGCAACCGAACACCCTAAATCCGAGCGTCGATTCCGCGGTCAAGCAAGCCGGCGCTACCCGACCAAGACGCGACCGGTACCCGCAAAGGATATTGAGACCATGGCCAATACCACTTCCGCCAAGAAAGCGACGCGCAAGATCGCCCGCCGCACTGCCGTCAACAAGTCGCGCCGCACCCAGATGCGTGGCGCCGTACGCACCGTCGAGGAAGCCATCGCGACCGGCGACCGCACCGCCGCCGTCAAGGCGCTGGCGAATGCCGAGCCCGCGCTGATGCGCGCCGCCCAGCGCAACATCATTCACAAGAACAACGCCAGCCGCAAAGTCTCGCGCCTCACCGCGCAGATCGCCAAGCTCGCCAAGTAAGCTTTGCAAAGTAAGGTCGCGAAACAATCTCGCGACGTCATCTGATCGGTTGATCAGATCAGCACGTCAAACAGCCCGGCATCGCGCCGGGCTTTTTTGTTGGCTGTCATATTCACGGAAGCAGTCACGCGACGTCCATTCTTCAATTGGAATATCTGCATCGTCCGCACTATGATGCGTTCCGTAATTTTACTGCGCGTGTTTTTGCAACAGCGGAAACTTTCACTGCGCTGCGAAAAACCCCTGCGGCACGGGCTCAAGTTGAATTTGTGCGGGCGCGAGTTCTGCACACCGTAGTTTCACCGGCGGTGGAGTTACCCTCAGAAACGAGACTCAAAAAACGATGTCTCGCTAATCACTTATCGACATAGCGACCACAACCATTTGGAAAATTCGCCCGCACGTCTCTCGCGTGACGATTTTGTAAAAATTTTTTGGCGGTGGCGGAGAATTGTCACATGAGGCGTCGCGTTTTCGAATCTGTGCACGAATCCATAAACTTGCTTCGGAGCCTGTGAACAACTCGCGCGCGGCGTTAACCGAGGTCAAGTTTTTAGATGCCTCGAGTGTGAATCAATTTCGTTGCGAGTCTTTCCGCTTAGTGTATTCCTTAAGACGTCAGCGGCGCCCACGATCTTGAGACCAGCGCGGTATCGGAAACGGGGCGAGCGTGCAAATCGGCGGCGATGTGCACGTTGGCGACGCATCAACAAGCGATAGTCGATTCAAGACCCATAGCAATATGGGAACGGTAGTTCTTTGCCTGAATGTCTCCAAGCGGGATCTCATCCATTCCGCTCGCGCCAAGCGCAAACGAGAGACGTCGTGAAGCTACCCGACGCGCATGTAGGCGAAGCCGAGCGGACGACTTGGAATACGGGCAGGCATTCGCGACACGAGTTCGCCGCGGCTGTCTTAGGAACACGCAGGACCTTGCCGTGAGCAATCACGGCAGGACGGGGAGGTACCATGGCTTACGGACTCAACGCGGTATTGAAACAGGTCTCTTACTCCAACGATGCCGGTTTAGCTCAGTCCGACCTCCAGCCTCCCGCGTGTGACGGAGCGCCGAGTACGCGCTGACCTCGCGACCCCCTCATCTCTGACATCGCTGATCTGACCCGCGGCGTTCGCGCCGAACGGTCGGGCTATGTCTGCAGATGAGATCGCTTGAGGTCGCGCCATGCCAGACCCCCTGCTGGCAGGAACTCTGCATGGCGCTCACCACGCAACTAAATCTCTCAAGAGAAGTTTTTTGACGATGAACACATCGGAACAGGATCGCTGGTCACGCGTGAAGGGTCGGCTGCGCTCGAGCGTTGGCGAAGACGTCTATACGAGCTGGTTTGCCCGCATGGATCTGGAAGGCGTGCAGGATGAGAGCGTGCGGCTCTCGGTTCCCACGCGCTTCCTGAAGAGCTGGATCCAGGCCCATTATGCCGAGCGCGTGCTGTCGTGCTGGCAGGCCGAGATGCCCGAAGTGCATCGCATCGATCTCACCGTCCGCTCCGCGGTGCGCCCGGTGGTGCAGCCGAAGGAAGCACCCGCCCCGGTCGAAGCCCGCCGCGCGCCTGCGGCGGAATTGCGCTCGACCGCGACCGCGCCGGTCTCGGCCAACCATGACGCGCTCGGCGGCTCGCCGCTCGATCCGCGCCTGACCTTCGCAAGCTTCGTCGTCGGCCGCTCCAACACGCTGGCCCATGCCGCCGCGCGCCAGGTTGCCGAAGGACGCCGCGGCGACCCCGTGATGTTCAACCCGCTCTACATCCATGCCGGCGTCGGCCTCGGCAAGACGCATCTGCTGCAGGCCGTGACCTGGGCCGGCAATTCCGGCAACGAGCGCAAGGTGCTGTATCTCACCGCCGAGAAGTTCATGTACGGCTTCGTCGCCGCGCTGAAGACGCAGACGGCGCTGGCCTTCAAGGAGGCGCTGCGCGGCATCGACGTGCTCGTCATCGACGATCTGCAATTCCTGCAGGGCAAGTCGACGCAGGCCGAGTTCTGTCACACGCTGAACGCGCTGATCGACGCCGGCCGCCAGGTCGTGATCGCGGCCGATCGTCCGCCGGCCGATCTGGAAAGCCTCGACGACCGCGTGCGGTCGCGGCTCGCCGGCGGCCTCGTGGTCGAGATGGGCTCGCTCGGCGAAGAGCTGCGGCTCGGCATTCTCAAGTCGCGCGTCGCCGCGGCCCGCACCCATCATGCCACCTTCGACGTGCCGGAGGAGGTGCTGAACTATCTGTCGCGCACCATCACCCATAACGGCCGCGACCTCGAAGGCGCGATCAACCGGCTGCTGGCGCACTCCAAGCTGAACAACCAGCCGGTGACGCTGGAGATGGCCGAGCGCGAGGTGCGCGACCTGGTCCGGCCGCAGGAGCCGAAGCGGATCAAGATCGAGGACATCCAGCGCGTGGTGGCGCGGCAGTATAATGTCAGCCGCTCCGACCTCTTGTCCTCGCGCAGGACCGCCAACGTGGTCCGTCCGCGCCAGGTGGCGATGTATCTCGCCAAGACGCTGACCCTGCGCTCGCTGCCCGAGATCGGCCGCCGCTTCGGCGGGCGCGACCACACCACGGTGCTGCACGCCGTGCGCAAGATCGAGGCGCTGGTCTCCAAGGACAATGCGCTGTCGGAGGAAGTGGAATCGCTGAAGCGCCAGCTTCAGGAATAAACGCCTAGGCCTCCTGCCATTCTCCCGCCGCCCCGGCCAGGCCTGGGCGGCGGCTTTCGTTTGGCTGGGCTGTGACCTCCGCCTGCGCCGGCGGCGGCGCTCGTTTTTGCCTGTAAATCGTGGGGAACCACCCCGCAATCCCTTGAAACGGATGGCTTTCCGCGCCACCTTGCGCGACCCTGACGGCTTTGGTCATATCGGCTGGATGATCCGGCCTGTCGGGTCATACGTGCCGCGGCGCTGTTCGGCTGCCCGGCTTTTCCAACTGAGTTTTCTTGGGGATCGGGCGGGTAGTGCAATGAAGGTTACGGTCGAACGCGCGCAACTCCTGAAATCACTGGGCCATGTCCACCGCGTGGTCGAGCGCCGCAACACGATTCCGATCCTCGGCAACGTGCTGGTCCGGGCCGAGAACACCAAACTCTCGCTGAAGGCGACCGACCTCGACCTCGAGGTGACCGAGACACTGCCGGCGGAAACCGCCACCGCGGGATCCACCACCGTGCCGGCCCACATGTTCTATGACATCGTGCGCAAGCTGCCTGATGGCTCGCAGATCGTGCTGGAAGCCGACGGCGACCGCGCCGTGCTGGCGATCCGCGCCGGCCGCTCGCGCTTCACGCTGCAGACCCTGCCGGAGAATGACTTCCCGGATCTCGCCGCCGGCGACATGTCGCACTCGTTCTCGCTCGCCGCCAAGGACGTCAAGCGGCTGATCGACCGCACCCAGTTCGCGATCTCCACCGAGGAGACGCGCTATTACCTCAACGGCATCTATCTGCATGCCGCAGGCTCCGCCAAGGCCGCAACGCTGCGCGGCGTCGCCACCGACGGCCATCGCCTCGCCCAGCTTGACCTGGTCCAGCCCAAGGGCGCCGAGGGCATGCCCGGCGTCATCGTGCCGCGCAAGACGGTCGGCGAGGTGCAGCGCCTGATCGAGGACACCGAAGCCGAGATGACGATCGAGCTGTCGCAGGCCAAGATCCGCTTCACGATCGGCAATGTCGTGCTGACCTCGAAGCTGATCGACGGCACCTTCCCCGACTACGGCCGCGTCATCCCGCAAGGGAACGACAAGGAGCTCATCGTCGACAAGAAGGATTTCGAGAACGCGGTCGACCGCGTTTCGACCATCTCCAGCGAGCGCGGCCGCGCAGTCAAACTGTCGCTGTCGGCGGGCAAGCTGGTGCTGTCGGTGACCAACCCGGATTCCGGCAGCGCGACCGAAGAGCTCGAGGTCGAATACGCCTCCGACGCCCTCGATATCGGCTTCAACTCCCGCTATTTGCTCGACATCGCCGCCCAGATCGAAGGCGACGTCGCAACGCTGCGCCTCGCCGACCCCGGCTCGCCCACCCTGGTCCAGGACCGCGACGACAAGAGCGCGCTCTACGTGCTGATGCCGATGCGGGTGTGAGACTTACCGGCGTCCATACCTATCACTACATTCGTCATGGCCGGGCATGTCCCGGCCATCTACGTCTTCGGAGCCAAGAACGTGGATGCCCGGCACAAGGCCGGGCATGACGGAAAACGGATCACATGACCCCCTCCCGCATTCATCGCCTGACGCTGACGCATTTTCGGAATTATCGGGCGGCGGGGCTCGAGACGGCGGCTGACATGGTGGCACTGGTCGGGCCGAACGGGGCGGGCAAGACCAATTGCATCGAGGCGATCTCGTTCCTGTCGCCGGGCCGCGGCCTCCGGCGCGCCACGCTGGAGGACGTCGCCGACAACCAGGGCGACGGCTCCTGGGCGGTGTCGGCGCAGGTCGAGGGCGCGCTGGGGCTTGCGACGCTCGGCACCGGCATCGAGCCGCCGCGCGCCGACGCCGCGGTGAGCCGGCGCTGCCGCATCGACCGCGAACCGGTGGGTTCGGCCACGGCCTTCGGCGACCATATCCGCATGGTGTGGCTGACGCCGGCGATGGACGGGCTGTTCATGGGCGCTGGCTCGGAACGGCGGCGCTTCTTCGACCGCCTGGTGCTCGCGATCGACAACGAGCATTCCAGCCGCATCAACGCACTGGAGCGTTCGCTGCGTTCGCGCAACCGCCTGCTCGAGACGCGCAATTACGACGACCATTGGTGTGACGCGATCGAGCGCGAGACCGCCGAGCTCGCGGTCGCGGTCGCCGCAACGCGTGGCCAGACCGCGGCGCGCCTGACCGGCATGCTGAACGCACGCGCACAGGCTTCCGCATTTCCGTCCGCGCAGATCGCGCTCGACGGCTGGATGGAGAACGCGCTGCTGACGGAGACCGCGACATCGGTCGAGGACCGCTACCGCCAGATCCTGCGCGACAACCGCCCGCGCGATGCCATCGCCGGCCGCACCACCGACGGCCCGCATCTCACCGATCTCCAGGTGATCTACGCGCCGAAAAGCATGCCCGCGCGCGATGCGTCCACCGGCGAGCAGAAGGCGCTGCTGATCGGTCTCGTGCTGGCGCATGCGACGCTGGTCGCCGAGATGACCGGCATCGTGCCGCTGCTGCTGCTCGACGAGGTCGTCGCCCATCTCGACCCGAACCGCCGCGCGGCGCTGTTCGACGAGCTGCGCAAGCTCGGCGCGCAGGTGTGGCTGACCGGCGCGGACCCGGCCGCGTTCGCCGACATTGGCGCAGGCGGCGAGGTGTTTGACGTCGAGAGCGGACGGGTTTCGGCCCGCCGGTAAGCGCAGCCTTGAACCGGCCCCTTTCCCGCCGCGACTAGTTGCCAGAGGCCGCGCCGACGGTGTCGCAGCCGTCACCGATCGCGCGATGACACGTGCGCGACATTCCTGGAGAGTGAGATGCGGACGGTAAGGCCCGGGGCGCAAGCCTCGGCACGATGGCGGGCGTTTGCGTGCGGCCTCGTCTTCCTCGCGAGCTGCATGCTCGCGGCAAGCGCCAGCGCCTGGGCGCCGCATCTGTCGACGCTGTTTTCGTCCGAGCTGATGCCGGATCCGGATTCCAAGCTGCCCGCGCCGACCCGCTTCACCTATCGCGGAATCCACACCACTGTCGTGCAGGGCGTTGAAACGCCGCTCCGCACCAGCCTGGAGGCCACGGTGCCCGCCGAGGTCGGCAACGTGCTCGCCTTCTACCGCACCCAGCTCGGCAAGCTCGGCTGGAAGGAGCAGCACGATGGCGCAATGGTCTCCGCCGATCGCGTTCAGCTCGCCTTCGTCTCCCCGATCGGACCCGGCCTGCTGTCGCTCGACCGCAAGGACAGCAGCACCTCGGTCCATCTCGTGCAGAAGAACGCATCCGTCGCGATCAACGCGAACGTCATGCCCGAGCCCGGCCAGGCGATGCTGGTGTTCTCCAATATCAGCGAGACCGAAGCCACGCTCGTGATCAACGACCGGACCCTCAAGCGCGCCGCCGGCACCCGCGCGGTGTCGCTGGATCTGAAGCCGGGCAAATATTCCTACGAGGTCAGCGTGCCGGGCCATCCAGCCACCACGCAGACCATCGACTTCGCCGCCGGCGATACCTGGGAGGTCACGGTCGGGCGCGACGGCGATGCATGGTCGCCGCTCCTGCTCTATTGAGCCTATTTGAACCTCACGGGTTGCTGCCGCGACTTCTGGTCTGAGGCCGCGCCGACGGTGTCGCAGCCTGCAATTGCGCGAGGCATCAAGACCCGCGCGACATCCAGGAGTTTTGACGATGCCGATGATCCCGCGCGGGACGCAAGTCCCGGCACGCCGGCGGCTGCTTGCCTGCGGCCTTCTGCTGATCGCGAGCGCTTCGCTGCCCGCGCGCGCCGACGATGGCATCGTCGATGTCCACGGCCTGCCGCAGCTCGAAGGCGCGGTGGAGGATACCTCGCTCGGAAAGAGCGACCGCGTCGAATATCGCATGCCGACGCCGGGGGCCGTGACAGCGCCGGCGGTGAAGAAGCTCCTGGGCGCCAACGGCTGGGTGCCCTATGTGCGGCCGCTGGAGGAGAAGAGCAACACACTGAATTTCAAGAAGGGACGGCAGGGCCTTTCGGTCTTTCTCACGCAAGCCCTCGGCCGGCCCGACCAGTCCGTGGTCCACTATTCGCACGACCGGATCTACGGGAACGTGCCGTTCCCCGACGGCGCGAGCGACATCATGTTCGATGGCACGCGGCCCTATCTCGGCTGCATTGCGGCGGGCACGCTCGATGCGACGTCGGATTTCTATGCCCGCGAGATGGCGGCGATCGGCTGGCAGAAGCTCACGCCGGAAACCGCCGCACGGTGGACCACCAGCCTGGATGAGACTGTTCCCAACGGTTTTCGTGCGTATTACGCGCACGCCGACAGCAGGGAGACCGGCTTCTACCAGCAGAAGCCGGTGATGCTGACGCTGACGCGCCGCGACGACGGCCGCACCAATGTGGACATCCGCGTCGCGCCCTTCGCCCTGCCCGGCGAGCTCAAGGCAGACAGCGATCTCGCCGGCCTGCCGCGGCCGAATCCGACCAAATCGGCCGGGGGCCTCGGCAGCGCGAGCTCCAACAAGCGCGAAATGTCGGCCGCCGTGATGGCCGAGCTGCCCGCCGTCCTCGCCTTCTATCATCGCGAGCTCGCCGCGCGCGGCTGGCAGGAAGATGGCAACGCGCCGCTCGCGCCCGGCGACGAGGTGGCGATCAAGGTTTCCACGAACGAGGAAGCCGGCGTGCTGCGGATCGGCCGCAAATACGATTTCACCATGGTCAACATGAACGTGCAGGTGAAGGAGGCCGCGCTTGCGGCCCGCGCCAAGGCGAAGAAGGAAGCCGACGAAAACTTCTTCAAGGACGCCGAAGCCGCGGCCAGGCAGGTCATCGCCGCCGACGAAGCGCGGCGCAAGGTGCAGACGAGCGCGCTGTCCGACGCCCCGCTGAATGCACTCGCCGACAGCAAGACGCCGGTGCCGCTGCCCGACAACGCCGAAGGCGTGAAGTTCGAAGGCGCCGACGGCCGGCTCGAATTCTCCTCCAATTCGAGCGTGAAGGCGCTCGGCACCTTCTATCGCGCGGCCCTGAAGAATTCGGGCTGGAAAGAACAGCCTTCCGTCATCAACCAGCCCAGCATGGCGGTGATGGAATTCTCCAGGAGCGGCAAGTCGATCTCGATGACCGTGATGCAGATGGGTCCGAAGGTGAATGTCCGCGCCACCGGCTCCGGTCTGGTCGTGGCCGCGGCGAAGCCGGCCGAGACCAAATCGGCAGACGCCAAGCCGGTGCAGGCCAAAGCGGCCGAGCCGCTCACGCCCGATCCCGATTCCGCCCTACCCGTGCCGGCGCAGCGGAGTTCGAGCGGCGTCAGCTCCACCAAATTCCCCGGCAGCGACCAGTCGTTCCGCAAGGAGCTCGAAGCCCGCATCCCCGCCGCGCTGTCGGACGTGCTCGCTTTCTATCGCAACGAGCTCACCAAGCGCGGCTGGCAGGAGAAGACCGATGGCGCGGTTGTGACGGCCGAACGGGCGGAGCTGGCGTTCACCTCACCGGACGGGCCCGCCACGCTCAAGCTCGCCCGTGCCAAGGACGAGACCACGATCAGCCTCGTGCAGCGGAATCCGCAGGCCGCGATCAAGGCCGACATCATGCCCAAGGCGGGCCAGGCAAGGGTCATGCTCGGCAATATCGGGCCGAAGGAGGCCTCGCTGACGATCAACAATCAGACCGTGAAGATCGCGGCCGGCGCCGGCGGACCGCAATCGCCGAAAGGCCCGATGCTCGACCTGCCGCCGGGCAAATACCAATACGCGCTGCGCATGCCCGGCCAGCCCGCCCGCACCGACACCCTCATTGTTGCCGCCGGCGATGCCTGGGGCCTGCTGGTAGGCCCGAGCGGCGACGTGCTGCCGCTGCAGATGTATTGAGCTGAGCGCTTCCAGTCTTTCTGCATCGTCATGGCCGGGCTTGTCCCGGCAATCAACGTCTTTCCTGCGGCACGAAGAACGTGGATGCCCGGGACAAGCCCGGGCATGACGACGACCTGTGAGTGAGGATCAAGGCTCGGAGCACGCCTCCCAAACCCGCAAAAACCACGCCTTTCGGAGCCCCAAAACAGCCTCTCGAATCGCGCTTTTTTCGGGCCTCCGAATCGGCCTTCAAAAGCCTTGAAAACTGGTTGAAAAACCCTATCTGCTCAAAGGGTTGCCGGAGGATACTTTGCGCTAGGCGCAGGCCCTCTTTCGTGGCACAAATAGCTTCCAATCAGCGCCTTTTGCGCGGCTGATTCGGGCGACATCTCGAAGGCCTCTCATGACAGAACCTGCTCGGCAGACACCTGCCGAAAACGAGCCCTCCACCGCGAGCGAATACGGCGCGGAATCGATCCGCGTGCTCAAGGGGCTCGATGCCGTCCGCAAGCGCCCGGGCATGTATATCGGCGACACCGATGACGGCTCGGGCCTGCACCACATGGTGTACGAGGTCGTCGACAACGCGATCGACGAAGCGCTGGCAGGCCACGCCACGCGCGTCGATGTCGTGCTCAATGCCGACAATTCCGTCACCGTGCGCGACGACGGCCGCGGCATTCCCGTCGACATCCACAAGGGCGAAGGCATCTCGGCGGCCGAGGTCATCATGACCCAGCTGCACGCCGGCGGAAAATTCGACCAGAACTCCTACAAGGTTTCCGGCGGTCTGCACGGCGTCGGCGTCTCCGTCGTCAACGCGCTGTCGAGCAAGCTCGGCCTGCGCATCTGGCGCGACGACAAGGAACACTACATCGAGTTCGCCCATGGCGATGCCGTCGCACCGCTGAAAGTGGTCGGCGATGCGCCGGGCCGGCGCGGCACCGAGGTGACGTTCCTCGCCTCGACCGAGACCTTCAAGAACGTCGAATATGATTTCGCCACCCTCGAGCATCGCCTGCGCGAGCTCGCCTTCCTCAATTCCGGCGTCAACATCATCCTCTCCGACATGCGTCACGCGGTCGAGAAGCGCGAGGAGATGCACTATTCCGGCGGCGTCGAGGAATTCGTCAAATATCTCGACCGCAACAAGAAGGCGATCGTGCCGGCACCGATCATGGTGCGCTCGGAAGCCAACGGCATCGGCGTCGAGGCCGCGTTGTGGTGGAACGACAGCTACCACGAGAACGTACTGTGCTTCACCAACAACATCCCGCAGCGCGACGGCGGCACGCATCTCGCCGGCTTCCGCGGCGCGCTGACGCGCCAGGTCAACGGCTATGCCGAGGCCAATGCGAAGAAGGAAAAGATCGCGCTGACCGGCGACGATTGCCGCGAAGGCTTGACGGCCGTGCTGTCGGTGAAGGTGCCCGATCCGAAATTCTCGTCGCAGACCAAGGACAAGCTGGTGTCCTCGGAAGTGCGGCCCGTGGTCGAGAACGTCCTCAACGAGGCGCTCCAGGCCTGGTTCGAGGAGCACCCGTCCGAGGCCAAGATGATCGTCGGCAAGGTGATCCAGGCCGCCGCCGCCCGCGAAGCTGCGCGGAAGGCGCGCGAGCTGACGCGCAAGAGCCCGCTCTCGGTCTCCTCGCTGCCCGGCAAGCTCGCCGACTGCCAGGAAAAGGATCCGGCCAAGTCCGAACTCTTCATCGTCGAGGGTGACTCGGCAGGCGGCAGCGCCAAGCAGGGCCGCAACCGCGAATTCCAGGCCGTCTTGCCGCTGCGCGGCAAGATCTTGAACGTCGAGCGCGTTCGTCCCGACAAGATGCTGGGCAGCGAGCAGATCGGCACGCTGATCACCGCGCTCGGAACGAGCATCGGCGACGAGTTCTCGGTCGAGAAGCTGCGCTATCACAAGATCATCGTGATGACGGACGCCGACGTCGACGGCGCTCACATCCGCACGCTGCTGCTCACCTTCTTCTACCGGCAGATGCGCGACATCATCGACGGTGGCTATCTCTACATTGCCCAGCCGCCGCTCTATAAGGTCAGCCGCGGCAAGTCCGAGCAGTATCTGAAGGACGAGCGGGCGCTGGAAGATTATCTGATCGACGCCGGCCTCGACGATTGCGTCTACATTCCCGGCAACGGCGGTGACCGCACCGGCCGCGATCTGCGCGCGCTGGTCGACGATGCCCGCGTGGTCCGCAGCATCCTTCGCAACCTGCACAGCCGCTATAACCGCAAGGTGGTCGAGCAGGCCGCCATCACCGGCGTGCTGAACAAGTCGGTCTACGGCAACCCCGAGAACGCCGCGGCCGCCGCGCAGTACATCGCGACCCGGCTGGACAGCCAGGCCGAGGAGGTCGAGCGCGGCTGGGTCGGCCAATTCGTCGAGGGCCAGGGCTTCCTGTTCGAGCGCACGGTGCGCGGCGTCAAGGAAGCCGCTATCATCGACGATGCGCTGCTCGGCTCGGCCGAAGCCCGCAAGCTCGACGAGTATGCACCCAAGCTCCAGGACGTCTACGCGCGCTCCGGCAAGCTGCGCCGCAAGGACAGCGAGCATGTGGTCCACGGTCCGTCCGACCTGTTTGAGGCCGTGACCGAAGCCGGTCGCAAGGGCATCACGCTGCAGCGCTACAAAGGTCTCGGCGAAATGAACCCGGAGCAGCTCTGGGAAACCACCCTCGACACCGACGTGCGCTCGCTGCTGCAGGTGAAGGTCAAGGAGGTCGACGAGGCCGACGACATCTTCACCAAGCTGATGGGCGACGTCGTCGAGCCGCGCCGCGACTTCATCCAGGAACACTCGCTCAGCGCGACGATCGATATCTGAGGCCTGCTGGTTCTGGACGCACTCTAGCCGCGCACTCGCTGCAACCTCTCCCGCTTGCGGGGGAGGCATAGGCCGCCTTCGGCGGCCGTTCTCAAGCGACGCCGAGGCAAAGCCTCGGCTATGGCACAGCGCCGGGTGGGGGCTTTCGCCTCTGGGGGATTGTCCCGTTGCGGAGACACCCCTCTCCCCACCCTCTCCCGCAAGCGGGAGAGGGAGCGCACCAGCTTCGTGGCGACCATCAAGCCCGAATTGCTACCGCGCTCAATTCCCTATAGTTTCCGCCTCCAAAGCAGCCCGCCCCAACCCATCAGGACGGAGAGATCCAAGTGGCGCCCATCCAATACATCGTCGAGGGCGGTCACCGGCTCTCGGGCTCGATCGAGCCGTCCGGCAACAAGAATTCGGCACTGCCGATCATCGCCGCCGCCCTGCTCACCGAGCATCCGGTGACGCTTCAGAACGTGCCGCGGATCCGCGACACCGAGACGCTGGTCGAATTGGTCCGCTCGGTCGGCGCGGCCGCAGAGTGGACCGAGCGCAACACGCTTCACATCCACGCCAAGAGCATCCGCGCTGCCGACCTCGATCCCGAGCTGTGCGTGCGCATCCGCGCCTCGATCCTGCTCGCCGGCCCCCTGCTCGCGCGCTGCGGCGAAGTGATGCTGCCGCCGCCCGGCGGTGACGTGATCGGCCGCCGCCGTCTGGATACGCATGTGCTCGCGCTGGAACAGCTTGGCGCAAAGGTCACGGCGACCGACCGGCTCGAATTCCGCGCGGTCAAACTCGCAGGGGCCGATGTGTTCCTGGACGAGCCCAGCGTCACCGCGACCGAGAATGCGCTGGTTGCGGCCGTCGCGGCCGACGGCACCACCTATTTGCGCAACGCAGCCTCCGAGCCGCATGTGCAGGACCTCGCCAACTTCCTGGTCGCGCTCGGCGCGAAGATCGAGGGCATCGGCACCAACACCATGATCGTGCATGGGCCGGCGACACTGGGCTCGACCACCTACCGGATCCAGCCCGACCATATCGAGGTCGGCTCGCTGATCGGCCTTGCCGCGGTGACGCGCTCGCAGATTCGCATCGTGCGCGCCGGCGTCGAGCATCTGCGCTCGATCCGCATGGGGTTCGAGCGGCTCGGCATCGTCTGCCGCATCGAGGGCGATGACCTCATCGTGCCCTCGAACCAGACGCTGAAGATCCAGGACGATTTCGGCGGCCACGTGCCGAAGCTGGAAGACCAGCCCTGGCCCGCTTTCCCGGCCGACCTGATGTCAATCGCGATCGTCACCGCCACGCAGTGCGAGGGCGTGATCCTGATGTTCGAGAAGATGTTCGAATCGCGGATGTTCTTCGTCGACAAGCTGATCGCGATGGGCGCGCGTATCGTGCTGTGCGATCCGCATCGCGCCATCATCGCCGGCCCCAGCCGGCTGCGCGGCGCATCGATGATCTCACCCGACATCCGCGCCGGCATGGCGATGCTGCTCGCCGCGGTCTGTGCCGAAGGCACGTCCACGATCAACAACGCCGACCAGATCGAGCGCGGCTACGAGCGCATCGAGGAACGGCTGAACGCGCTTGGCGCGAAGATCAAGCGCGTGCCGGAAAGGAAGAGCTGAGGCTTCTTCCACGTCCAGAAATGGTCTCGTGCCCCGGACGCAGCGCAGCACGTCAGTGATGCGCTGCTGAGCCGGGGCCCATCCAACCGAGATGCGCCCGCGATTTGTGGGTCCCGGCTCTGCGGTGCAGCGCTACGCGCTGCACCGCGTCCGGGACACGAGAGCCATGTTTTCGTCGCTCGGCTGTGCTAATGAGCCCGCCATGCTCGACACCACTCAACATCGTTCGCAGCCGCAAGCCGGCGTGCCGCAGAATCATCTCGCGCAGGAGTTCGTCGAGACGCTGCGGCTGGCCGTGCCGATGATGCTGACGCAGCTCGGGCAGATCGCGATGATCACGACCGATCTCGTCCTGATCGGCCGGCTCGGCGAGGATGCGGTCGCCGCTGCGGCGCTGGCGCACACCGTCTATTTTGTCAGCTTCACCTTCGGGCTCGGCTTGATGTCCGCGGTGTCGCCGCTGGCCGCACAGGCGTTCGGCGCGGGCGACGTCGGGCGCATCCGCGGCTCGCTGCGCGTCGGCCTGTGGGTGGCGCTGCTGATCTCGCTGCCGATGATGGCCTCGCCGCTCTATGGCGAGCAGATCCTGCTCGCGCTCGGCCAGGTGCCGCAATCGGCCGCGCTCGCCCAACACTATCTGAATGGCCTCGCTTGGGGCATGGCGCCGGCACTCGGCTTCATCGCGCTGCGCAGCATGATGAGCGCGGTGAACCGGCCGCAGGCGCCGCTATGGATCACGGTCGCGGCGATCCCCGTCAATGCCGCGCTGGTCTATTGCCTGATCCACGGCCTGTTCGGCCTGCCGAAGCTCGGCCTGTTCGGCGCGGGGCTTGCGACCACGCTGGTCAATCTCGGCACCTTTGTCGCCGCGCTCGCCATCGCCACTTGGCGCAAGCCGTTCGCGGACTACCATCCGCTGGGCCATTGGTGGCGGATCGACTGGGCCTTGATGCATCGGCTGATCGTGATCGGCGCGCCGATCTCGTTCTCCCTGCTGCTGGAATATGGCTTGTTCTCCTCGGCAGCGCTCCTGATGGGCCTGATCTCGACCACCGCGCTTGCCGCACACCAGATCGCTCTGCAGGTCACGGCCGTGCTATTCATGGTTCCGCTCGGCATCGGCATGGCCGCAACGGTGCGGGTCGGCCAAGCTTTCGGCCGCGACGAGCCGGCCGCGGTGCGGCATGCGGGCCTCGTCGCAGCCGTGGTCGGGATCGCCCTCGTCTCGGCGCTGACCGTCGTCATCGTCCTCGGCCGTTATGAGCTGGGGCGGTTGTTCTTCGGCAGCAGCGAGGCCAGCGCGCCGACGGTCGAACTGACCGCAACGCTTCTGCTGGTCGGCGCGACGTTCTTCATCGCGGATGCGCTCCAGACCATCATGGCCGGCGCGCTGCGCGGTATCAATGACACCCAGATGACGCTGGTGTTCGCGGCGATCGGCTATTGGTGCGTCGGCTTCCCGATCGCCTGGTGGCTGGCCTTCCACGCCGATCTCGGCGCGGTCGGCGTCTGGATCGGGTTGTCGATCGGATCGTTCGTTTATGCCGGCCTCCTGATCTTGCGCTTTGGGATACTGACGCGCAAGATCGCGGGATGACCGGATCCGTTCGCGAAGTCGTCCCCAATGTCGATGCCGGCACGGTGCTGTCAGGCGCGCAGTTCATCGACGCGTTTCGCGTCGACATCGGCGCAGCGGCGGTCAACGCCCGCGAGGCCTGCACGCGGATGGTCTTGAACGGGCCGCGCTGGGTCGATGCGCTGGTGCGCCTGCGCAACATCCTGGTGACGCCGTTCGGGCTGAAGACATCGGGCGAAGGCGCTCCTGCGCCCGGCGGCCTGATCGGCCTGTTTCCGGTGTTGAGCGAGACGCCCGACCGGCTGATCGCCGGTTTCGATGATTTTCACCTCGATTTTCGCATTGTCGTCGACGTGGCAGGGAATGCAGCGAGCCGCCAGGTCACCGTGACTACTCTGGTGAAGACAAACAATCTCCTCGGACGGACCTACCTCATGTTCATCACGCCGTTCCACAAGCTCGTGGCCCGCGGCATGATGGGGCGGATCGTGGAGCCGGTGCGATGACACTGTCCGTCGACCTCTTCTATTCCTATCGCAGTCCCTTCAGCTATCTGGCCCTCCCCAAGACGTTGAAGCTCGTCGCGGAGTATGACCTCGCGGTGAATTTGCGGCCGGTCTATCCGCTCGCGGTCCGCGTGCCCGGCTTCTTCAAGAAGGCCAGCCCGAACTTCATTCGCTATGTGGTGCTCGACAGCACGCGCGTCGCGCAGCACGAGGGCATTCCGTTCCGCTTTCCCAGGCCGGATCCGATCGTGCAGGACAAGGCGAATTTCGATGTTGCGGCCGAGCAGCCCTACATCCACCGCCTGACCCGGCTGGGTGCCATGGCGCAGCTCGAGGGCCGCGGGCTCGCATTCACCGACGCGATCGCGCGCGTGCTGTGGGACGGCTCGGTGGCGGGGTGGAACGAGGGCGATCACCTCGCGCGCGCCGCCGAAAAGGCCGGTTTCGATCTCGCGGCGATGGATGCAGCGATCACGGCCGATCCGGATCGCTACGAGCGGGTCATCACCGAGAACGAAAAGGACCACGCCGCATCGGGCCATTGGGGCGTGCCGACCTTCGTGTTCGAGAACGAGCCGTTTTTCGGCCAGGATCGCATCGACCTCCTGCTCTGGCGCCTGCAAGGCAGGGGCCTGACGAAGCGCCAGCCCTGACGGCGTGAACCGGTTTCGCCAAAGCCGCGACTGAAACGTGCGCCCGCCGATGGCGGCGGCGCGTTCGGAGGTCGCATGTATCTGGCAAAATTCTTCCATCGCGCGCCCGGCGACGACGACCGCGAATTGATGCTGATCCCGGGCAGCAATCCCATGGTGATCGGCGTCCACATGAACTGGAAGGGCGATCCCGACGCGGACGAATATCTGCGCGAGGAATTTTCCGGCATCGCCGACGCAGCAATGGCCTTCCGCCGCCATGTCGTCGATCTCGTCGCGGCCGGCTATGTCGAGACCAGTGACACCCAATATACGCTGCGCACTCTCCCGCCCGATCCGCAAGCCAAGCCGGACTGGCAGAAGGGCCTGGACGAGCTGATGATCCTGGCGCTCGCCGCGCCGCGTGCCGAGCAGTCAAGACAGCTCGATGCCCTCGCGGGCACACCGGCCGTGCACGAGCCGCTCTATCTCTGGCACACCGCCCGCCGCAGCTACGGCGCCCGAGACGATGCGGCGGAGGCGGTGCTATTCGCCGAGCAGGCGCGCGATACGATCCGCGCGCGCCGGGCCGCCAAACAGCCGCATTATGCGTGGTCGCTCCTGGAGAACGATCTCGAAGGGCGCATCCTCGAACTCCTGAGCGATGCCTATCGTGACGCCGGCAATCCCGACGCCGCGCTGAAGACGATCGAGCATCTCTGCAAGACCGCTCCGAGTCATGATCGCATCCTCAAGCGCGCCGAGCTTCTCTGCGGCTTCTTTCCCGGGCGGCGGGAAGAGGCCTTCGACGATGCCTATCAATGGTCCGAGTTCGGCGGCTATGAGGACATCATGGCGTTTCCCGGCTATGCGGAATATTTGGCACGGCGCAAGGCGGGCAGGTCCCGAGGCAAGACAGGAAAGTCCGCTAAAGGCTGGCGCTGGAAGCCCGGCACAAAGGCCAGCGAAGCGAATGTCAGCGCAGCCGAGCAGACACTCGGCGTCCGCCTGCCCGACGACTATCGCAAATTCCTGCTGACGCGCGGGGAGACCGAGCTTCTGGTGCGGCTGCCCGAATCCTCCTCCGAGCTTCGCTTCTATGCGCCGGACGAGCTCGCCATACAGCTTCGCAATCTGCTCGACTTCATCGCCCATTCCGAGGACGAGCTCGAAGAGGCCTGCGCCTATTTCCGGAAAGAATACGGCGTATCACTGAAACATCTGGTGCCGGTTGCCGAGCCGTCGCAGCTCAGCCGCTGCCTGCTGCTCCACGTCGAGCCCGGCGAACGCTATGGCCAGTGCTTTCAGTGGGACCATGACGGCGCCTGGGAGCTGGAGCAGAGGCAGCCGAGCTTTGACGTCGCATTGAGGGCGCTGACCGACGGCATCGAGCAGCGGGATGCGACGCAGCTCGCGTTCTTCGATTTGTAGCCTCTTATTTTGACGCGTTTTCTTTACGCGAACCGGCATCCACTTCGCTTGAAAACGCTATGGCTTATTCCGCCACGCGCACGGACTTGCCGGCCGCGGCTTCCGACCATTCGCCGACGACGCGATCGAGATCGCAGAGATTCTGGTGCATCTGCTCCAGCGAGAAGCCGAGCGCAAAGAAACGCTCGGCGGTGTCGCCGGGCTGGCCGCGGATCAGGCCGTCCTGGCGCACGGCGGCAACCGCCTCGGCGTAATGCTGAAGCGCGACGTGGACGGGATGGATCGGCGGCGCGCCGGCGCCCTCGCGCAAGGCGGACGCGGCCGAGCGCAGGAAGCGCGCGATCACGGTCGAGACTTCCGTTAGGGGCGCCGCAAGCCGCATCTGCACTTCGACCGGCAACGGCACCACGGTGGCGCGGCCGATCATCACGACATCATGGCGCAGCCGCAGCACGGTGCGCAGCAAAGGGCCGGTGTCGGGCCCGCTCGACAGCCGCGCGGCGCGCTCGCGCTCGGCTTCGGCGCCGATGGCATTCATGCCGACCATGGCGGTGCCGATGCCGTCCTGGATCCGGTGCAGCGCGTCGTTGTCGCGGCCGCGCGTGAGGCCCGCGAGCAACTCGGTGAAGGCGTCCGCAATCAGCTCGAGCAGTTGCGCCGCGGCGGCGCGGATCTGCCGCACCGCGCGCGAGGGCAGCACCAGGAACGAGACCAGCAGGCCGGTGATGGCGCCGACCCCGACCTCGCTGACGCGATCGATCGCCGATGTCATGGGATCGGAATGATGCATGGTCGGAACCAGCAGCACGATGATCGCGGTCACCGTCGCCGCGTTGAGGCTTGGGTTGATCGCGGCGACGAAGGCGAGTGGCGCGACCGCCAGCACCAGCAACCCCAGCAGGCCCGCCTCGGTCGAATAAGGGAGCAGGATCGCGATGGCACCGCCATAGATGGCGCCGCCGATGGTGCCGAGCACGTAGTCGCGCGTCGCCTTCAGCGAGCGGCCGACGCTCATCTGGGTCACGATCAGCGAGGTCAGGACCGCCCAGAGCGGCAGCAAGAGATGCAGCGCGGTGGCGATCGCATAGGCCGCGGTCGCGGCCACCGTGACCCGGATCGCCAGCCCGAGCTGCGTCCGCCGCGACCGGACCCGATCGAACACATGTCTTGCGAATCCCATCGTCGACTATCCCGGTCCGATCCCAGATCACCAAAAGCATGGCTGGTGCCCGCGGCCCCAAGGCCGCTTGAAAGGCCAAATCAGCCCGCCTAACTTGCGCGCCAAAACGAGGAAACACGATGGCCCACGAAACCGCAACGCTCGCCGCCTATGTCGTCAATCTGAAATACCAGGATATTCCGGCGGAAGTGCTGGATCGCGCCAAGGTGCTGACGCTGGACTTCCTCGGCAGCGCCATCCGGGCGCGGCGCGAGGCGGAATCGACCCCGTCGATGCTGAAAATGCTGGAAGCGCTCGCGCTCGACACCAAGGGCGAGTCCACCGTGTTCGGCGACACCAAGACCTGGACACCGGCGGTGGCCGCGCTGCTCAACGGTGCGCTCGGCCATTCCCTCGATTTCGACGACACCCACGCTGATTCCTCGCTGCATCCGAGTGCGCCGGTGGTCCCGGCCGCCTTCGCCGTGGGCGAGATGGTCGGCGCGTCGGGCCGCGACGTGCTGACCGCAATCGTTGCGGGCTATGAGGTCTGCTGCCGGCTCGGCAACGCGCTCGACCCGACCTCGCATTATGCGCGCGGCTTCCACCCGACCGCGACCGCCGGCACCTATGGCGCGGCCGCTGCGGCCGGAAAGCTGTTCGGCCTCTCCGAGCAGCAGATCATCTCCGCCTTCGGCGTCTCCGGCAGCCAGGCCGCGGGCTCGCTGCAATTCCTGATGAACGGCGCCTGGAACAAGCGCTACCAGGTCGGCGCCGCCGCGATGAACGGCGTGATCGCCGCGACGCTGGCGCGCAACGATTTCGTCGGCTCGACGGAATCGGTCGAGGGCAAGCACGGCCTGCTCGCCGGCTACACCGACGATGCGCATCCGGACAAGGCGGTCGCCGAACTCGGCAAGACCTATGAAACCATGAAGATCGGCGTGAAGCCGTATCCGAGCTGCCGCTACACCCACGCCGCGATCGACGCGCTGATCGCGATGCGGCGCGAGCACAATCTGACGCCCGACCAGGTCAAGCGTGTCGAGATCGGCCTGCATCGGAACGGCATCACCCTGACCGGCGATGCCGCGACCAAGCGGCATCCCACGTCGATCGTCGGCGGCCAGTTCTCGATGTTCTTCACCGGCGCGCTCGCGCTCGACCAGGGTTCGTTCGGCTGGGACGACTACAACCGTCTCGGCGACGCCGCCATCGATGCGCTCGCCGACAAGTTCGACGTGGTGCAGGACGACCGCCTCGAGGTCGGCCGCACCCATCCGTTCGGCGCCCGCGTCAGCATCACGACGGACGACGGCGTGCATGAGCGGCTCTATGCCGATCCCTCGGGCGAGCCGAGCTCTTTCCCGGATGCGCAGGCGATGCAGCAGAAGTTTCTGACGCTGGCCCGCCCCGTGCTGAACGCACGCGCGGAGAAGTTTGCAGATGCGATCATGACGCTGGAGCGGTTTGATCGCGTGGCGAAGGCGACTGAGCTGGGGAGGTAGCGGATTTCTTCGCCTCTCCCCGCTTGCGGGGGAGAGGCCGGGATTCAAGCGCAGCTTGGATTCCGGGTGAGGGGGACTCTCCACGAATCCAACTCTCACCTCCACCGCGGAGACTCCCCCTCACCCCAACCCTCTCCCCGCAAGCGGGGCGAGGGAGAAGAGACGGCGCTCCGCTCCTCTCAATTCACCCCCGCCACCTTCCCCCTCTCGCGCGTGGCCGCCACCACGTCGCGCACGAGATCGAACACGCCATCCGCTTCCGGCGGCGCGTTCGGCGAGCGTCCCAAGCGCACGATCACCAGCTTCTCAGACGGGATCACGATGGTGTACTGCCCGATCGTGCCCTTGGCGAAGAAGGCATCGCGGGGCCAGCCGTGCTTGATGCGAAACTTCGCACCAAAGCCGTCGCCCTGGTTGGTCCAGAAGCCGGCGCCGACGCCGACCCAGGCATTTGGTGTGGCTGTCGCCGAATAGTTCACCCAGCCTTCAGGCAGAATGCGCTTGCCGCCGGCAACGCCGTCATTGAGATAGAGCTGGCCGAAGCGCGCCCAGTCGCGCGGCGATGCCATCATCGCGCCGGAGCCCTCGATCGTGCCGGCACCATCAAGCTGGAGCGTGACGTGGTGCATGCCGAGCGGCGCAAACAATTCGCGGCGCGCGAAGGCAAGCGCATCCGCCGGCTTGCCGCCGGCGGCATCGCGCAGCAAATGCGCGAGGATGAGGAAGTTGCCGTCGTGATAGTTCCATGCCGTGCCCGGCGCGGTTGCAAGCGGCGCGCGCTCGGCAAAACTGGCCATATCGTCCTCGGCATATTTCATGGTGTTGACCGGTTCGAGCACGGAGCCGAGCGAGGCCTGCAACGAGCTCCCGAGCGCAATGCCAGCGGTGTGACGCAGCAACTGGTCGACGGTGATGGCATGGCGCGGATCATCAGGATTTTGCCAGGCGGCAATCGGCGCAGGCCCGTCGAGCTTCAACTTGCCCTGGCGCACGAGGATGCCTGTCAGCGCAGACATCACCGACTTCGTCATGGAGAAGCCGAGCAACTGCGTCTCCGGCCCGACGCCGTCGGCGTAGCGCTCGGCGATGATGCGGCCCGACTTCATGACGACGATGGCGCGGGTGCGGCGGTAAGGCGGCTGCGCGGGCTCGGCGAAGGCGCGATCGAGCGCGGCTGACAGTTCCTCACTTTGCGGCGGCACAATCCCCTCGCCGGCGATTTCGGGCAGCAAGGCGGGCTGCTTGTCGTCCGTCGGCAACGCGACGGCGGCGATCCCCTCGCCGTGCTCGAGCGTGCAGCCGAGACCCTCGCGATAGACGGCATGGCTGCGGCCGATGCCGAACAGCGTCACGGTGACATCCCTGCGCGTACGATCGATCTGCAAATTCATCGCCCAGGTCAGGAGGCCGGTGCCCGGCATCGCGTCTGTGGTCTCGGCGAGGTCGCGCTGGGGATCCAGGCGGGAGACGAACGTCTCCGAGCAGAGCGTGTCGGCGATGAAGCCGGTGGCAACCTTGGGCACGTCACGCGCCCGCGCCACACCGAGCGCGAGGCCGGCGCAGGCGATGGCGGTGGTCAGGAGGACGATCTTATGGCGACGGGTCACGGGCTTTCTCCGGCTGCGGGGCGAGTGCGGGAGAGCTGGCCGGATGCGGGCGATATCCGCTCGCCGGATTTGAAAAGCGACCTTGTCGAAACTGATCGGGACTAGTCGATTTCGGAATTCTTACGTGATTTCAAAGGTCTAAAATCTAGGCTGCATCTGCCTTGAGCCGCCGGTACTCCGTCGGCGTCACGCCCGTGATCGCCTTGAAGGCGCGGTTGAAGGGGCCGAGCGACTGGAACCCGGCATCCATGGCGATGGTAATGACGGGGACTTCGGCCTGGGCAGGATCGGCCAGCGCGGCCTTGGCTTCCTCGATCCGGTGGTTGTTCAGGAACACATTGAAGTTGCGATAACCGAGCCGCTGGTTGATCAGGCGGCGCAGCCGGTATTCCGGAATTTTCAGCCGGCCTGCCAGTGCGCCGATGGTGATGTTCTCCTGGCGATAGACCCGCTCGTCCGCCATCAGTCGCATCAGGGCGTCGATGAGCTTTTGATCGGCGGCGTCATCGGCCGCAGGCTGACTGAAAACAATCGGTGGTGCGGGCTCCGCTGCGGCCGGAAACAGATCCGCTCCATCGACGCGCATCATGGCATAGACGATCGACGCAACGATGCAGGCGAGTACGCCGGTATTGATGGTTTCGGCGATGTCGCCGACGTGGTGGCCGGCGACGGCGATCTGGAGCACCGCGTTCACCCCGCCATAAAGCGCGATCGCGCAGACGATGAAGACACGAACGCGCCGGCGACGCTCGACCAGGTCGGCCTGCCAGGAGGCGATCATCTGCCCGACCGCAAGCGCGATGAAAACGAGCACGATCAGATTGACCAAGGTCACCGAGAACCGCACATGGCCGCTGGGTGCAATCCAGACGCAGCCTGCGAAGCTGAACGCCGCCACCAGCGCCCAGATCAAACCGTGCCACCAGCGAAGGCGAAACTCGTCGTCGAACAGGGCGCGCGTGAACAGCCAGAACACCACGATGGTGCCGGTCGACAACGCGATCAGCGGTGCATGCCAGAGCGGGATCCGCGACGTGACATCCAACGAATAGCTCACAGCATGCGCGACCGAGCTCAGCACGAAGGCCGCGCCGAGCCGTCCTGCCAGCACGTTGCGAAAATCGGAGAGCAGCGACGCCGCCAGCACCAGCAGCAGCGCGACGCTGGCGGCGCGAAAGGCGAGTTCGAGATTGGTCAGCAGCATCCCATCGGTCCGATCGTAGGTCGCGCGAACTTAGGTCAGATCGGAGATCGATTCAATTTTGTCGCAGCCACGAAGCCCGCGACGTGATCCAGGCGTCGGCGGGCTTGCCGAACAGATCGATCTCGCGATCCTTCCGCGCACCGAGCTTGCGCGCCACGCCTTGCGACGGCACATTCTCGCTCTCGATACAGTGCATGATCTCGTCGATCTCAAAGCTGTCGAACGACCAGTCGATCGACGCGCGGGCCGCTTCGACCGCATAACCTCTGCCGCGAAATTCCCTGGCAATGCCCCAGCCGACCTCGAAGGCCGGCCAGCCCGGCGGGCACCATGGACCAACGCGCCCGACATATTTGCCGCTGGATTTCTCCTCGACCGCGAACATGCCGAAGCCATAGAGCGCCCAGTGCCCGGACATCACGGCTGCGTTACGCCAGCCGCCGATCGCGGTGGTGATCGGCTTGCCGTCCGGTGCAATGAAACGGGCGGTGCCGGGATCGGTCAACATGGCGGCGTTCGGAGCGATATCGCCGGCGCGCCACGGGCGCAGAATCAGGCGTTCCGTCTCGATCTGGGGACCCGTGACCTGGAGCAGTTCGGCGCCAGGCTTGAGCGGCGGAATCATCTGTCTCCTCCCGTTCGCAACATTGTTCTGCTACGATCATACCAGCAAGAAACAGGAGTTCACCATGAGCTGGCAACCCTCGAACGATCCCGTGCTCGGCGATCCCATGTCCTGCGATGCGCTCGATCTCGTCATCGTGCCGCGCACGCGCGACCTCGGCGACGGATTTGCGGTGCGGCGCGCGCTGCCGCATGGCAAACGGCAGATGGTCGGGCCCTTCATCTTCTTCGATCATTTCGGCCCGGTGCAGTTCGTCTCCGGCAAAGGCATGGACGTGCGGCCGCATCCGCATATCGGCCTTGCCACGGTCACCTATCTGTTCGACGGCTCGATCATGCATCGCGACAGCGAGGGCAACCTCCAGGAAATCGCGCCCGGTGCGATGAATCTGATGACGGCGGGGCGCGGCATCGCGCATTCCGAACGCACGCCGGATGCGCAGCGCGCCTCGGGCCAGAAAATGCTGGGCCTGCAAAGCTGGATCGCGCTGCCGGCCGGATCCGAAGAGATCGCGCCATCGTTCCAGCACTACGGCGCCGGCGATTTGCCGATGATCTCCGAGCGCGATTTCACCGCGCGGGTGATCGCGGGCTCGTCATTCGGTATCACTTCCCCCGTGTCGATGGTCTCGCCCTGGTTCTACACCGAGGTCACGGCCGCCGCCGGCGCGAGCGTGCCGCTCGACCCCGATCAAGAGGAGCGCGCGATCTATATCGTCGACGGCGAGGTCGAGATCGCGAATGAGCGCTATGAGGGGCCGCGGCTGCTGATCTTCCGTCCGGGCGACCGCATTACCGTGAAGGCGCTGAAGGCGACGCGGATGATGTTTCTCGGCGGCGATGCATTGGAGGGCCCGCGCCACATCTGGTGGAATTTCGTCTCCTCCAGCAAGGAGCGGATCGAGCAGGCCAAGCAGGACTGGAAAACCGGCCGCTTCGCCGCGGTTCCGCAGGAACATGAGTTCATTCCGCTGCCGGAATAGGCTAATCCGGTGTCCGGCCGTGCCATCAGGCGCGGCCGGATTTCTCGCCTGAAGGCCCGCCCCATGACCACGATGCTCTCCAGCGACCTGCCCCTGACCAAGATCGGCCGCGGCAAGGTGCGCGATATCTACGCCGTCGACGACGACCGCCTGCTGCTGGTCACCACCGACCGCATCAGCGCCTTCGACGTCGTGATGGGCGAAACGATCCCGATGAAGGGCGCGGTGCTGACCCAGATCAGCGCGTTCTGGTTCAACAAGCTCGAAGGCGTGGTGCCGCATCACATGATCAGCGCCGACACCGACGAGATCATCGCGGCCGTGCCGGCGCTGAAGCCGCACCGCGCCGAAATCCTCGGCCGCGCCATGCTGTCGCGCCGCACCACCGTGTTTCCGATCGAATGCGTGATCCGCGGCTATCTCTCGGGCTCAGCCTGGAAGGAATATGCATCGAGCGGCACGCTCGCCGGCGAGAAGCTGAAGGCGGGCCTCGTCGAGAGCGAGAAGCTGGAGCCCTCGATCTTCAGCCCGGCGACCAAGGCCGAGACCGGCCATGACGAGAACATCACGATCGCGAAGATGCGCGAAGTGGTCGGCGACGACGTCGCCTACACGCTCGAGAGCATGACGCGTGCGATCTACACGCTCGGCGAGGAGCTGGCGCGCGAGCAGGGCATCATCATCGCCGACACCAAGTTCGAGTTCGGCCGCGACAAGGACGGCCGCATCATCCTGATCGACGAAGTCATGACGCCGGACTCCTCGCGCTTCTGGGCGGTCGATGCCTACAAGCCCGGTCAACCGCAGGCGAGCTTCGACAAGCAGCCGCTGCGCGACTATCTCGACGTCGAACGCCGCGCCGGCCGCTGGAACGGCGACGCCCCGCCGCCGCCCCTGCCGGCGAGCGTGGTGGAAGCGACCAGCAAGCGGTACCTGGAGGCGTATCGGCGCGTGACGGGGAAAGAGCTGAAGATTTAGGCCCGGCTCTCGCCGCGCGCTCCGTCATTGCGAGCCACCGGGTCCGCGCGAAGCGCGGCCCGATGACAGGCTCCGCGAAGCAATCCAGAATCCCTCCGCGGTGACAATCTGGATTGCTTCGTCGCTTCGCTCCTCGCAATGACGTGTAGAGGCCGGGTGCTCCTCGTCGTCCCGGCTAACACCGCCGCCAGCGCTTCGGTTTTTCCGTCCACCATATGGTGGACCATTCATACGCCGTGAACGGATATCCTCACCGAGGCGCTCGCGGAATTGTCGGATATTTCATAGTGACAAGAATCCTGTTGCGCTAAGTCCGTAGTCGTCTACGTCTCAGACGACATTCTTCAGGGGCGAGCGCAACCGCGTGACCGATCCAGCAATTGTTTTCACTCCGGCCCCGCGATTCAATCCGGCCCTCAAGCGTGCGCTGAATGATATATTGGGCGGCAGCGCGGCCAGTATCCTGACCGTCACCTTCGGGCTGTCATATTCGCTGCTGATCTTCGCCGGCCCGCTGTCGCCCTATCTGGGCTACGGGATCACGGCGACCTTCGTCAGCTCGGCGGTGCTGGCGATCGTCATCGGCCTCTGCAGCTCCCTGCCCTTCGCGGTTGGCGCGCCCGACAGCTCGACCGCCGCGGTGACGGGAATCCTGGTGGCTTCGCTGGTCGAGCGTATCGAGACGGCGGCCCCCTCGACACCGCTGCTCCCGGCGGTCCTGATCACGCTCGGACTGTCGACGGTGCTGACCGGGCTGGTGCTGTGCGGCTTGGGCCTGACGCGACTCGGGCGCGCCATCCGCTACGTGCCTTATCCCGTGGTCGGCGGCTTCCTCGGCGCCACCGGGCTGCTCATCGCGCTCGGTGCGATCCGGGTCATCACCAACCACCCCCTGCAGCTCGCGGCGCTGCCGTACTTCGCCAACGCCACCGTTATGCTGGAGCTGGGGGCCGCCTGCGCGATGGCGCTGGTGCTGTATCTCACCTGGCACCGCTCGCGCAGCCCGTTCGGGCTGCCGATCATCCTGGTCGGCGGCGTGCTCACCGCGCATCTGGCGTTCTGGATCACCGGCGTCTCGTTCGATAGCGCACGCACCCTTGGCTGGACGTTTCAGCCGCCGCCGCAAGCGGTGTTCACGCTGCCCTGGCACAGCGACGATCTCGCCCGCTATCCGTGGTTTGTCCTGCCTGATGTGATCGGCAACGTCATCGCCGTCATCTTCGTCACGGCGTCCTGCACGCTGTTCAACACCACCGGCATCGAGGTCGCCGCGCATCGCGAGGCCAATCTCGAGCGCGAGCTCAACGTCACCGGCGCCGCCAATGTACTGACCGGCCTGCTGGGCGGTTACCCCGGCTGCAGCTCGATCAGCCGCTCGCTTCTCAATTACAGCAGCGGCGGGCGCGGGCGATTGTCCGGCGCCACCGTCGCAGCGCTGTCGCTGCTGATGCTCGCGGTCGCGCCCGAGCTGCTCGGCTTCATCCCGAAATTCGTGATCGGCGGCCTGCTGCTCTATCTCGGCGCCGACCAGCTGCACCGATGGATCATCGAGTCGCGCAAGCGGCTTTCGAAGCTCGAATATCTCTCGCTGATCGCCATCATCGCGATCATCGTGGTCTGGGGCTTCGTGCCGGGCATTTTGATCGGCGTGGTCATCGGCTGCGCGACCTTTGCGCTCAGCGCGGCGCGGGTGGAATCGATCAAGTACAGCTTCGACGGCTCGGAATATCGTTCTTCGCTCGACCGCTCGCGCGACGACCAGGATGTGCTGCAGGCCCATGGCGGCAAGATCCAGGGCCTGAACCTGCAGAGCTATCTGTTCTTCGGCTCCGCCAACCGGCTCTACCAGCACGTCAAGCAGCTGCTGCAGGAGCGGCCGGAGTGCCGCTATCTGCTGTTCGACTTCAAGCTCGTCACCGGCGTCGACTCCTCGGCGGCCTACAGCTTTGCCCAGATCAAGCGCAGCGCGCACGACCTCGGCGTCGAGCTGATCCTGGTGCATCTGTCGGCGGCGGCCGAGAAGGTGCTGCGCTCCAGCGACTTCGTCGGCGAGGGCGTCACCATCATCCCCGAGCTCGATCGTGCGCTGGAATGGTGCGAGAACGAGATCATCTCGCAGCATCAGGGCCTGGCCCAGGAAGAAGCGAGCCTGCATGACTGGTTCACGCGCATCCTCGACAGCGAAGACGATGCCGACAGGCTGATCCACCGCTGCCAGCGCATCGAGGTCGAGGCCGGCGAGGTCATCGTGCAGGCTGGTGACCCCGCCGATTCCATGCACTTCATTCTCGACGGCCGCGTCGGCATCATGGTCCCCGCCGACGACGAGCGCACCACGCGCGTACGCAGCCTCGGCCGCTACACCACGATCGGCGAGATGGGCCTGGTGTCGCACACCCCGCGCAGCGCGACGATCCAGGCCGAGGTGGACAGCGTGCTCTACGTGCTCAACACGCACCAGTTCGACGAGATCAGGGAAGAGGATCCCGCGCTCAGCCACAAGCTGCTGACGTATTTCGTGTCTGTCATGGCCGAGCGGCTGACGTTTGCGAACCGGACGATCGCGGTGCTGCGGCGATAGTGGACGCGTAGCCAGTAGCCCGGATGGAGCGCGCACTGGCGCACTCCTCCGCACCGGCGCTGCCGCCGAATCCAAATCGGAGGAACTGTCGGGTAGTTCACAATCAGAAGGGGCTTGTTGCGCTAACCTCGCGCCAGCAGCGAGTGGAGGTCTCCATGGCCACGAATTTTGGGCTCTATTATCCCTTCATCCACTTCAAGGACGACAACTGGCTGAAATTGTCAGCGGTATATTTCGACAAGATGTACCGGATCGTGCCGTCCACCTACAAAACGGAAGATAGCGATACCGTCAGGGAGCTCGAGGGCTTCGTCGATGTCGTCCGCCCCGAATGGGCCAGTCCTGCATTCGGCGAAACATTTGTCCAGTTCATCGATCAATATCACGCGCGGCTCTTGGACCGCTACGGCGTGGCCAAGGTGGACCAATGGAAGGCCAGGCCGCAGGATCAGGAGCCTCCTGCTGCCGGCGGGCTGTCCGGCATCGATCCCCGCCTGTCCTATGTCTACTTCGAAAAAATGACGCCGGAACTGCGTGAGAGCTGCCTCAAATCGGGCCTGGCCAAGTTCGATCCCGGCGATAACAGGTGGATGGGCATGCACCCGATGCTCGCACGTGTGTACATGACTGCCCTTGCAGACCAGCTTGCCGGCGAGCGTCAGCTCCAGCCGATGACGGACGAAACGATCGACCATCTCGCGCTTTCAGGACTGACGACGGAGAGGCTCGCCCAGCTTCTTCTTTCCGACGTGAGCCTGGTCGACGAGCGCCCGACGGAGCGTGAACTCGAGCAGGCATACGCTCTGTTGGCATTGCGGACCATCCTGCCCAAGGACATCGCGCAAGTCCCGGCCAGGAAGATCGCCAAGGTCCGTGAGCGGCTCGCGGGCGAACGCGGCAAGTTTCAGGCAGCGGCGGTCGCGTTTGCTCAACAGAATGCTGCTCTTCGCGACATTCCGGATGAGCGTGCCCTGAACGATCATCTGGAAGCGGAATTCGATAAGAAGATCGCTCCCGAGCTGCAAAAGCTCAAGGACGCATTGCGCGACAACGACATTGACGTCGCTCTCGGCGCGATGAATCTGAAAGTCGAATTGCCGGCGCTCGTGGTGACAGGTCTTGCGGCCATGGGCATCGCCGTGGCCGCCGTCAATCCGGTCGTGGCCGGCGCCGCCGGCGCTACGCTGCTGGTGGCTAAGGTGCTTCGTGATCGGCGCAAGGGCCGGCAAAACCTGCTGGCGACATCGCCGGCGTCCTACCTGTTTCGCGTCGAGGAAGCCTTGTCTCCCGGACTTCTCGCGAAGTGGATCAGCAAGGACGCGTTGGCTCACCGTGTTGCGCATTGACGCTCACGATCTCCGTCCGGCAGGAGCGACGAAGCCGCCTCACCGAGCTCGGCTTGCAGGCCCGACGAGGATCCTGCGCCGGGCCACAAGCAGCTGACGTATCCGTGTCTCGTGTCAGATGAGCTCCGCTGACCAGGGCTCGTGACGGATCTCGAACGACTGTGCCTTCTTCGACAACCGAGCGAAGCCCGGAAAATTCAGGTGCATTCCGGCGACGAGCTCTCCGGTCGCGGACACGCTGTCCAGCATCTTCCTTCGAGTTTCGGCGGCCGCCTTGGGATCCGCGTCGAACGCAATCGTCACTTCGGGTCTGGGCACCTGGATATCCGGATAATGAACGATATCACCCCAGATGAGCAGGGACGCATCGCCGCCATCGATCCGATAGCCGCTATGTCCTGGGGTGTGGCCGGGGAGATGTTCAATCACGATACCGGGCGCGACTTGCCCCGCGCTGACCGTTCGGCGCCGAGCGGCATACGCCGCGAACACGGCGCGGGCAGCCTGAAAGAACGGCTTCATCGCGTCCGGAGCCCGACTGAGGTTCGCGTCATCCGACCAGAAGGCGAATTCGGCCTCGTGCATCACGATCTCGGCGTTCGGAAACTGAGGTGCCGACGGCAACGCTCCGACGAGACCGCCGATGTGATCCGGATGGGCGTGGGTCAGCAGGATCTGGTCGATTGCGAGCGGGTTCACGTTGGCAGCGGCAAGCGAGGCGTGCAAACGCCCTCCCCAACCATTGATGCCGCCGCCCCCGCCATCGACCAGTATGGTCCGGCCTCTCCCCTCGACCAGATACGTGCTGACGGTCATCGCGGATGACGGATGACGTCCCGCCGCCACCATCATGCTCGTCGCCTCATCCGATCCTATCCCGGACAGCAGGTCGAACGGCACAGCGACGATGCCGTCGACGATAGCGGTGACGACGTAGTCACCGATCTTCCGTCGGTTCAGGCCGGCAGCCTGCCAGTTGTTCGAATTCGTCATTCCATCCCCCTCATCGCTTTGCGGGCTTCAGACAGTGACTACGATCTTTCCGATCTGCTCATTCGACTCCAGGAAGCGCGTCGCCTCCCGGATCTGCTCGAACTTGAAACTTCGGGAGATCAGCGGCGTCAGCGTCCCGGATGAAAGGCCTTCCGAGATGAAATTCTTCGCCCGCGCCAACGCTTCGTCGTCATCGACGACCTCGTTGTACAGATAGCCCTTGATCGTGAGGCTCTTTCCGAGCACGGCGAACTGAGGGAACGCACCGGCGTCCGGGCTCAAGGCGCCGTACTCGAGCAAAATTCCCCGACGAGACATCGCATTCGCCAACTGCTCGATGGCGGGACCGCCGATCGGGTCGAATACGACGCGAGCTCCCTTGCCGCTCGTGATCTCCATCACCCGCGGGACGAGATCCTCCTCCGCGGTTGCGATGACGTGATGGGCACCTGCATCCAACAGCGCCCTGCTCTTGGCGCTGGTCCGCGTCGTCGCGATGACGGTCGCTCCCACCGCGCGCGCGACCTGAAACGCTGCAATCCCGACGCTGCTGGATGCCGCCGTTACGACTAGATAATCGTCCGCCTTCAGGTTCGCTTGCTCGATCAGCGCGCCCCACGCGGTGACATATTTCATCCATGACGCAGCGGCCTGCTCGAAGGTGAGATTGTTGGGATGCGCCACCAGATTGCGGGCTGGAATATTGATGACTTCGCCGTACGTGCCCCAACGCGCCATGTCTTCCGTTGGAATGACACTCACCGACTGACCCGGACGGAAATCGTTCACCGACGCGCCGACGGCTTTGACGACACCAGCCGCCTCGTAGCCCAATCGGCTGGGAAACTGCGCCTGCTGGATGTAGGCGTTGCGCCGGAACATGACCTCGGCGCGGTTGAGCCCGATCGCGCGCACGTCGATCTGCACTTCATCGGCTTCGGGAGCCGCGACCTCGATGTCCTCGATCTTGAGAACGTCGGCATCACCATATTCGTGAAAGCGAACAACGCGCGCCATCTCCTGCCTTTCCGGACCTCGTCTCGGCCAATTCCTGAAACGAGGAGATAGCCTCACCTTTTGTTCGCCAGAAGTGACGGAATCTGAACTTTATTGTTATGAAATATGATAACAATAATAATGGGCCTACCGGCCCGGACGGAGAAGCCACATGGACTTTCTGCAGCAATTGAAAGTCTTCGTGGCCGTTGCGGAGAACCGGAGCTTCACCCGGGCGGCCGAGGCCCTTCGCGCGACCCGCCCGACGGTGACGAACGCCGTGAACGAACTGGAAAAATCGATCGGCGCAAGATTGCTGCATCGAACGACGCGGCAGACTTCCCTGACGAGTGAAGGGCGGTTGTTCTTCGATCGCGCGGTCGCAATCCTGAACGAGGTCGGGGAAGCGCGTAATCTGTTTGGCGGCGTCGGCGACGCTCCGAAGGGTCGCCTGCGGGTCGATATCCCGGTCGCGATCGCGAAGCCGCTGATCATTCCCAATCTTCCGGACTTCCAGAAGAAATACCCGGACATCGATCTCATTCTCGGCGTCAGCGATCAACCGGTCGATCTGATCGCGGAGGGGATCGATTGTGTTCTGAGGATCGGCGACCTGCCGGTCAGCAGCCTGGTTGGGCGCGTTCTCGCCAAGATGGCCATGCTGATCTGCGCATCACCGGCCTACCTCGACAGGTTCGGCATTCCGGAGAGTGTCGAGGACCTGCGTGGCCATCTCGCAGTCAACTATTTCTCGGGCCGGGGTCATATGGCCATACCCTGGCGTCTCCCGCGAGGGACCGGCGAGCGCGAACTTCGCCTCGAAAACGGTATCCTCGTGAACGACACGGAGGCCTTCGTTGCGTGCGCCCTCGCTGGCATGGGTCTGATCCAGGTGCCCGGCTGCGTCGTCAAGGAATATCTGAACAGCGGACAGCTCGTGCGGGTCCTGCCGAAGCTGCGTCCCGTCCATCGCCCGCTGTCGATCATGTTTCCGGCACGCGAGCATTTGGCTCCGCAAGTGCGCGTGTTCATAGACTGGGCGAAGAGCATCGTCGCCGACGCGAACAGTCCATGGGTCAGCCCACCCTGACCAACAGCATCGTCGAGCCTCTTCGCGTGTCCGCAACTACGTCACTTGAGTGGACAACATCATTACGGCGGAGAACAAAATCTAACCGCCATGTCCGCCGATTGAATACTCCCCATCATCGGTACGCTAAGAGGCTGTTCTGAAACCAGGGTTTTGAATATCAATTGCCGGGCAGCCGCGCCAAGCGCTTACATCGCATTGGCCATATCTATTGTCACCGACGGTCATGACAGATCCATCCGTCGCAGCAGAAGAGATCAAAAGATGAAATACCGTGGCGTAGTGTATGATGTAGGGTTGAGGTTTACCGCTGGGCAAGCCTATTCCGTCGAGCCATTCGACCCCGCTCTTGCCGCCCATGACATCAAGGTGATCGCGACTGAGTTGCATGCGAACGCAATCCGGATCGAAGGCGAGGAAATCGACCGCCTCGCGATGGCATCGCGCAGCGCTCATGCCGCGGGCCTGACCATTTTCTTTAACCCATGGAAGATGAATGTCCCGGTCACCGAACTGGCCGGCTATTTCGCGCAGTCGGCGCGGGTCGCCGAGAGACTTCGCAACGAGGGCGCCGACATCGTTTTTGTTGCAGGTTGCGAAATGACGCTGTTCAACGAGGGCATTCTCGAAGGCTCCACCGTCATGGAGCGGGTAATGGCGGTCGCTCGCCTCTCCCAGGAGATTCACTCCGAAGACGCCCGCACATTGCTGACCGAGAAGGGTCACATGCTCAATGATGCTCTGCGCGGCATCGTCGAGGCGGTTCGCCATGAATTCAAAGGGCCAGTCACCTACTCTGCCGGTATGTGGGAGATGGTGGACTGGAGCCTTTTCGACATCGTCGGCGTGGATCACTATCGCAGCAACGAAACCCCCGAGGACTATGTTGCAACACTGGATCGCTATCGGATCGGCAAGCCGCTTATCGTAATGGAGGTCGGTTCCTGCGCCTACGAAGGCGCCGGCGTTCTAGGGGCTGGCGGCTTCATGCGCCTGCAGGGGACCAATCCCGACGGAACCGGCATTTTCACAGACGGCATCGTTCCGACGCGTAGCGAGCGCGAGCAGTCCGATTATGTCGCCGAGCAACTCGGTTTGTTGAGTGATGCGGGGATATCCGGCGTCTTCATCTATGTTTTTTCGTTCCCAACGTTTCGTTACCGCGAAGGGGCACGCGATCTCGACATGATGAGCTTCTCGTTGGTGAGAACCTATCCCGAAGATCATCCGATATCTCAAGAGATGCCGCCATGGGAACCGAAGGAAGCCTTCCATCGCATCGCCGCCATCTACGGGAACTGGCCATCGGAGACACACAGCGTGAGCGCCTGATCATAATGCCAACAGCACTGCGGGCAGGACCATACGGGTTCTGCAAACTGGAAGGACGCGAAGGTTGCGAGCGGGCAAGACACTTCCGCCGAACGCAGGCTGTGGATTCTCGTGAAACGACCGACACACGCGCGGCTCGCCCGTTTACAAAATCGGCGGCGAGCGCCTTGAAGCGTTGCGGGCGTCCTCCCTGGGCATCGACGTTGTGAACAAATCATTCTCCAAAGTGGGCTGCAACACCGCCCACTTGGAAAGTTTTCACCGAAGCCCTACACTCGTTGGATTGAGTATGGACACAGCCGCTAAGCAACTCGTTCTAGAGCATTTTCCGACTTGGCGGAATCGGAAGGGATTCCCTTGGGAAGCAAATCGTGATTCACCCTGAGGGCTGGTGATGGAGGCCAGCCCCCATGGCTAAACCACTCTCGCCGGACCTTCGCCTT